>CETS01045621.1_pt1 | contig 33620 bp, 31 predicted proteins | sample 356391 | NCBI WGS metagenome assembly CETS01 (sample SAMEA2622673, study PRJEB7988) | marine metagenome | isolation source: saline water (ENVO:00002010), including
GAGCCAGGATCAAACTCTCAATTGTATATTTTAAGTTTGTTTGGTGCCGAAGCACCAAGTTGTCTAACTGCAGGATTTAAAGCTCAAAGGTTCTACATATATCAAATTTTCAAATATCTAAATAAAAAGTATGCGTAATGATTTTTTTACGCAAAGCCTCGAAAATTATTATCATTGAGAGAGATTACCAAACAAAAAATAAAAAAAATTATATTATTTTTTTGACTATAAAAGCATTCCTGCAATAGTTGCAGTTAACCATGATGCTAAAGCGCCTCCAAACATAGCTTTTGTGACGAGCTTTGCAAGGTCTTTGCTACGATTAGGAGCCATTCCCCCAATTCCCCCTAATTGTATGCCAATAGAACCAAAGTTTGCAAAACCGCACAATGCATAGCTAGCAATGATTGCAGTTCTATCAGAAATTTGTCCTTCAGCTAAGACTTTTTGTAGATCGCCGAATGCAATTAATTCAGTTAAAACAATCTTTTTTCCCATTAACATACCTAAGATACCAGCTTCTGACCAAGGAACCCCCATGGTCCATGCTAATGGTTTAAAAATAAAACCAAGTAAAGCTTCCATTGATGTATCAAAGAATAGTAACAAATAATTTATCATGGCTACAAATGACAAGAATGCTATAAGCATTGCAGCAATATTACCGGCTAACTTTAATCCTGCAGTTGCTCCATTGCCAAGAGCTTCCATTGCATTTGTAGTTGTTTGCTCAACTTCAATATTTAAGTCACCCATAGTATCAGATTTTTCTGTTTCTGGATAAATAATTTTAGCAATAACTAAAGCTGCAGGAGCAGACATCACTGATGCAGTTAACAAATGACCAGCAATACCTGGAATATCTGATAACCAACTTACATAAATAGCTAGTATTCCACCGGCAGCTGTAGCAAAACCTCCTGTCATCACCGCCATTAATTCTGATTTAGTCATTTTGTTAACAAAAGGCCTGACCATTAATGGAGCTTCTGTTTGACCAAGGAAGATATTTGCTGACACACTTAAAGATTCAGTTCCGCTTATAAACATAGTTTTTTGAAATATTCTTGCAAAAATTCTGACCACTCTCTGTATTATACCAAAATGGTACAATACACTTATAATACTTGAAAAAAATATTATTGTAGGAAGTGTACGAAATGCAAAATTTTCTAAAGATGGATGCACGCTACCAGAAACATAAGATTTAAATAAAAATGTACTACCTGAATCTGCAAATGATACTAAAGTAGTAATTGCATTATCTAAAGCTCTAAAAATAGGCTCACCAAAAGGTGTGCCAAGTATAAAAAATGCAAGAAAAAACTGTAGACCTATTCCGGAAAGAACTGTTTTGAAATTGATTGCCTTTCTATTGTCAGATAATAAAAAAGCAATGCCTAAAAGAGTAAATATTCCAATAAATGCAGTAAGTCTTTCCATAATTTATGTACTATTGATTATGCTGATTTTGCAATTCAGATGTATCAACATCTTTGTCAATAACTTTTGTGTTCTTTTTTAATAAGTCTAATATTTTTTCATCAAGAAGATCATCGGATAATTTATTCTTATTAGATTCTTTTTTGTAAAATCTTTCAATCTCACTTTTTTGCTCTTTATTTTTTTCAATAGCATCAGCAATAAAAGCATCGACTTTTTCTTCTTCAATTTCTAGTTTGAAATCCTCAATAATAGCTTTTCGTAGTAAAAACCATTTTAAATTGTTTTCAGCAAAAGTTTTATACTGTTCTTTTATCTGACTTTCTTCAAGATTTTCTCCTTGAGGACTAGATTTCACTTCATTAACAATATTTGCAAGATATGAATCAAACATTGAAGAAGGCAAAATTGGATTCACTAATTTTATAAACTGATCAATGACAGCTGAATTAAACATTTCTTGAGATTTTCTTTCATATTCTTTTTGAATACTTTCTTTAATTTTCTCTTTGAATTCTTCAACATTTTTGCAATCCGGGGCCATTTTTTTTGCAAAATCATCATTCAACTCAGGTGGAATTCGCCTTTCAATTGAGTGGATCAAAACTTTAAAAGTTTGATTCTGGTTTTCTGAATCAATAGTAATTTGAACTTCATCGCCAACGCTTTTATTTAATAAAATATCTTTATTGGATCCAATAATTGGTTCCTGTCCTATAGCAAGAAATTTTTTTTCAGCTTTCTTGCCGATAATTGGCAGACCAGAAGTATCTAATTCTTGCAGGTCAACCATAAGAAAATCTCCATCTTCCGATCCTTTGTCAATTTTTTTAATCTCACTTTGAGACATAAGCATATTATTGATTGTGTCTTCTACTTCTTTTTCATTAGAAATGAAGTTCATTTTTTCAGCAGAGACCATATTTTTTTTGAATTTTGGCAATAAAAGGTCAGGTTCTATTTCAAATTCTGCTTTGAAAGACAAATCTTTTTCATATGAAAAATCTATATCTTTAAGTGATGCTTGATTGATCGGGTTTAATTTCTCTTTTTGTAAAGATAAGATATAGTATTTTTCACAGAAATCTTGAACAAACGTATACTCTATGTTTGGTAAATATTGACTCATAAGAATATTATCTGGAATTTTCCCTTTTCTAAATCCTGAAACTTTAATCTCTTTAGAGGTTTTCTTTTTGGCAGATTCAAAATCTTCTTTAATATCTTTCCATGGTACAGAAATGGATAATTCGTAAGTGAAATCATTCACTTTTTTTGATTTTACTTTCAAATTCATTTATTGTTTAAGCCTATATGTACAACCTTCAATGGTTTTAATAAATGAATCTAATTGGGTCTTTGTACATATTAACTCTTCTAATGGTTCATAAGAATCCGAAGGGTACGATTCTTCATCATAATCTCTTAAAAAATTTGATTCAAGTTTTATAATCATATCTTGTAAAACTTGTTTATGAAGATTTTTACTTCTTAAAAAGTTAATCTGGAGATTAATCTTTCCATTAGATGACAATCTAAACAATGGAAGCATACCATGATCTGAATTGCATCTATAGGTCATAGTGCCAAAATCATCTCCAGTACCCCATGATAAGTCATCTGATGTTTTTTCAGAAAAATCAATAAGATCAAGACATATTATAACTATATCGTTTTCACAAGTTTCGTTTATATGATTGATAAAGCTTTCTTTTGACCATTGTGTCATACGTAAATATCCCTTCAGCGATTAGAATTGAATTGACGAGAATTTACAAAAAACGGTATTCTTTTAAAAAAGAAATCTTAATTTAATTTCTAAGTGGTTTTCCTGTTTTTAAGAAATGTGCAATACGATCTTGGGTCTTTTTCTCTCCAGCTAAAGACATAAAACATTCTCTTTCAATATCAAGAAGATATTGTTCATCAACTTTCGACATCATACCACCCTTCTTTCCACCGCTGATAATATCAGCAGTTTTTAAAGCGATTAATTCATCGTGTTCAGATATTTTACCTTGAGCTCTCATCATCTTAGTATTTACTTGAACCATTGTTCTAAGAGCCATTCCAGGCATTGTTAAGTCATCACGATATTTTGGTGGTTTATAACCATTGTCACTCATTTCTATTACTTTCATTTTAGCAGTAGCTAATAAATGATCTGAATTCATAAGAATCGTATCACTTTTTCTAAGGAAACCTTTCTTTACTGCATCAGTTGCACTGCGAGATACGCTTAATGGATTAATTACTTCAACAGCTTTTCTAGCAACAAGCATATTAACATTTTTAGCATCATTATTTTCAAGCAAATTAAGAATCACTCTTAAATGACCACCCGCACCAGGTACAAGGCCTACACCTGCTTCAACTAAGCCAGCATACAGTTCTCCTGAAGCAACTGAATGATTTGAACAAGCATAAAATTCCAGACCACCACCTAATGCAAAATTAAATGGACAAGAAACTACTGGATGCTTGGAATGTCTTATGCGTTGAGTTAAATCTTGCATTTGTTTTGTACCAAGTTCCATAAGATTCAGATTTCCGCTATCAATTGCTACTTTGAAATCATTAACATTTGCTCCTGCGGACCAATTGTTTCCTTGATGGCCAACAACAAGACCTTTGTACTTACCGGAATCAAGTAAATCCATAGCATGAGACATAACTTCAACCATTGATCTATCAATAGGATTCATTTGTGGAACAAAAATAGAATGGAATTCTACATTTAATACACCATCTCCAATATCATGAATGCTAGCACTCCAATCTCTTTTTAGAGTATGCTTAGAATTCTTATACAAATTAAGATTTAATGTCTTTTCACTTGGTTTATGTTCTATTGCTTCTTTCTTTAATGGACACCAATAAGTCATTCTTCCATCTTTAGTTTCATAAAATGATTTTCTTCCAGAAGAAAGCATTTCTTCTATCCAAGCAGGAACTTTTCTATTTTCTGTTTTCATTTTTTCAACAGATTTCTCAACTCCAATAGCATCCCAAGATTCAAATATTCCTATCTGTCTTGTAAAACCCCATTTCATAGTATTGTCAATTTCAATAATGCTATCGGCAATCTCTGGAATCATTTCTGCCGTATAGATCAACATTGGAGCATTGCATTCCCATAGAAATTTTGCAGCTTTATCATCTAGGAATGTTATTGCTTCTAACCTTGTCTTTAAATCTTTAATGCCTTTTCCTACTCTAAGTGTATCAAATATGCTTTTCTTGGTAGGGGTATATTCCAGAGTATCAAAATCCAAAGAAAGAATCTGTTTTCCTTCTTTTTTGTACCATCCTGCACCTGTTTTTTGACCCAATCTTCCATCTTCAACAAGTTTTATCAATAGATCGTGGGCTTTAAATTTTTCTCTTTCTTGTTCGCTTTCTGTTGTAACTCTATCGTACATATTGTTAGATACATTAAGCGCTGTATCTAGACCAACAATATCTTGGGTTCTGAAATATGCACTTTTTGCATTTCCAATAAAAGTTCCAGTAAGTGCATCTACATCTTCAACAGATAATCCCATTTCTAATGCTTTTTCAAGAATAAGTCTACCATTTGCATTAATTAATCGATTTCCAATAAATCCTGGGGTATCTTTTGCATGGACAATGCCTTTTCCTAATATAGTTTCTCCAAAATAAGCAACTGCATCATAGATATCATCAGATGTCTTGTCACCTTTAACTAACTCTAAAAGTTTTAAATATCTAGGAGGATTAAAAAAGTGAGTGATAAGAAATCTCTCCTGTACATCATCAGGAAGAACTTCAACAAGGTTTGCTAAAGGAATGCCTGATGTATTTGATGTTAGAATCGCATCTTTTTTTAAATGAGGTAATAATTTTTTATATACATCATGTTTAATCTCAATTTTTTCTGCAACTGCTTCAATAATGAGGTCACAATCATTGAGTTTTTCTAAATCGTTATCATATGTACATGCAGTAATTAAAGATACATTCTTCTTACTAAATAAAGGTGCAGGTTTTAAGCTTGTTAAAGCATCTACTCCTTTTTTTGCTAGCTCTTCATTAATATCGAATAATAATGATGGAATACCAGCATTTGATAGATGTCCAGCAATCTGTGCACCCATAACTCCAGCGCCTAATACTGCACATTTTTTAATCTCAATAGACATTTATTCGCCCCTTTTAATAATTGTAGTAATTCCCATTCCAGTTCCAACGCACATGGTTGCAAGTCCCATTGATTTATCTTGCTGTTCCATAACATTTAACAATGTGGTAATAATTCTAGTACCAGAAATACCTAATGGATGACCTAAAGCAACTGCACCTCCATTAAGATTTATTTGATTGATATCCCAATCTGCTTTCTTAATACAATAAAGAGATTGCGCAGCAAATGCTTCATTAATTTCCATTGCATCAATATCATTGATAGTTAAACCAGTATTTTTTAAAGCTTTTTCTGTAGCTGGAATTGGGCCAGATCCAAACATCCTCCAGTTCACGCCTGCAACAGCTCTTCCCTCAACTGAAGCTCTAATTTTTAATCCATGTTCTTTAGCGTATTCTTCGCTCGTTAAAAGCATTGCAGATGCACCAATAGAAAAAGGACTACTTGTTGCAGCTGTTACAGTTCCATCAGCTCTAAAGGCTGGATTTAATGATTTAATCTTCTCAACATTAGGTTTTTTTGGACCAGTATCTTTTTCAAAGATTGATCCATCTTCTAAAGTAATTGGAATAATTTCATTATCAAATTTTCCAGCTTCTTGAGCGGCTAATGCTTTTTCATGAGAATTGATTGCAAAATCTTCTTGTTCTTCTCTTGAAATGTTTAATTCATCAGCAAGCAATTCAGCTCCTTCACCCATAGATATATAGTAATCTTCTTCAGCAAGTTTAACATTAAAATCAGGAGCAAATCCTCCTTGTGGAATTGTAAACATATCTTCAACTCCTCCAGCAATACCAACTTGAATATCTCCAGCTTCAATTGCGCTACTAACAAGATGTAAAGAAGTCATAGCTGAACCGCAGTATCTATTAATTACATTTGCAGCAGCAGTATCTGGTATACCAGCTAAGATTGATGCGCCTCTTGCTACTAACATTCCTGTAGGCCCTTCAGGAAAAGCACATCCCAAAGAAACATCTTCTATTGCATTGACATCTAAATTTTCATTACGATCTAGGAGACCTTTGATAACCTGACCAGCAATTTCATCTGATCTATTGCCAATCAAAGAACTTCCTTTGGTTCCAATGGCTGATCTTACGCCATCAACAATAACAGCTTTACTCATTTATAACTCCTTTTAATAATTTTTAATTGGATATCCAAGTGCTTCAACAGTTTTTTCACCAATAATTTTCTTCATCTCTATGGTATCTGTATTGAGAAGCAGTCTTTTTCCTAATTTTTCTAATTTATCCTGAATATCTTGTGGAATATTTCCTTCAAAAATACGGTTTAATATTCTTCTAGCATGTTCCATAACTCTTGGGCCTTCTTCTCCAACATATGCTTGCAAACAAAGACTAGGTAATTCATCACCACGTTTTTTATAAAGCTCAGTATTTTGTAATACTCTATTCATAGTTCCATCAGCTACATAGGAAAAAATTAACATATCAGCTAAATTTTCCATAACCATCTGTTCAACACCAATATCCTGCCCAAATTTGCTTAAAGCTTCATTTAAAGCAATAGCATAAATTGCTTTTGATGCTTCAATACACTCAGCTTCTGGCTTGTAATCACCAACATATCCACTATCAACTCCATTAGATGAATATTCATCAATTTGATTTAAATATTCTCTAAGACCTAGCTCTCCAGTAAGAGTTTTTGTAATTATGTCTCTGCAACAAAGCATTCTATTAATTTCGTTTGTTCCTTCCCAAATGCGATTAATACGTTCATCACGATATCCACGTGCCATAGGATATTCTTCGATGAAACCATATCCACCAAAAACCTGTAAACAATGATCAATAACTTCTCTAGTTGATTCACTGCCATATACCTTAACCATAGAATTTTCAGCAATGAATCGTTCAGTTGTATTACCTTGTTTAACATAATATTCTTTATCGTTTTCATCTAATTCATTAATGGCATCTTGCTGTTGTCCAATCGTATCATAGCACATGCTATCTAATGTATATGTTCTAACAACACAATCACCTAATTTTTCTTTAATAGAGCCAAAATTAGATATGCTTTGTCCAAATGCTTTTCGCTCCTTAGCATATTCTGCAGCTGCTTGAATTGCAAGCGTTTGACCGCCCATAGCACCTGCTCCAAGTTTAAATCTTCCAATATTTAATCCACAAAATGCTGGACCAGCGCCCTCTCCAACTTGACCAAGCAAGTTTTCTACAGGGACTTTACAATCTTTGAAATATAATGGAGTTGTTGATGAGCCATGCATGCCCATTTTCTTTTCTTCAGCGCCAATTTCAAATCCAGGAGTACCTTTTTCAATAACAATAGATGAAAATTTTCCATCAATCTTTAGTGCAACTGTAAATACATCTGCCCATGCTCCATTAGAAATAAAAATTTTCTGGCCATTTACTATATAGTGTTTGCCATCATCAGAAAGAACTCCTGTAGTTTTAGAGTTGACTGCATCAGATCCAGCTTCAGGTTCAGTTAATCCAAATGCAGCAATTTTTTCCCCACTACAAATTCCGGGAAGCCACTTTTCTTTTTGTGCATCATTTCCATACCAAATAATTCCTAAACTTCCAATAGAGGTCTGTACATTCCAAATAGTTGTAAAAGATGAGTTTCCACCTTTGGCAATCCCCTCAGCTAAAATACACATTCCTGTTTTGCTCATAGCAGAACCACCATATTTCTCAGGAACATCTACTCCTAACAATCCTAACTCACCCATTTTCTTTAACAGTTTACGAACTAGTTCTTCATTTTTTTCTTCAAGCTTATCATGAGCTATAGGTAAAATTTCATTTTCTGCAAAATCAGACATTAATTCATAGATAGCTTTCTCATCATCTGAAAATTCTTCTTTACAAAATACTTTTCTATCTCCAACTCTTGTTGTTAAAAATCTTCCACCCGTTTTTATAGCATTCAAATCTGGTGCTTGAGAAGAAGTGGATTGCTCCTCATTCTTATTATCTATATTTTTATCTTCTGTTATTGTTTGTTGCTGTTCTGACATACTTACTTCCTTCTTATTTAAGCTTTATAAAGTTTCAAAATGTAATCTGATATCGTATCCATATAAACAGAAGCATCTCCCGCTTTACTCTTATACAATGTAAACCAAAAGATACCTTCAATGTTTAATATTAACGCAAGAGCTGCAGTCTTTGGATCAACTCTTTTAAATTCTTTATTTTTAATTCCTGTTTCTATAATTAATTCAATTGCTTTTTGAAAACGATTATACACTTTCTGCATTGCATTTTTAAAATCTTTATCATTTCTAGATATAGACCAAAAAATAGGTAAACACTGATAAGGGGTTGGATCTTTTTTGATTTGTTCTCCAAATGTTTTAAATAATGTTTTTAATGATCTCATTGCAGTTTTTTGTTTATTAATCTCATCAGCCATGATATCTGTATACTTTCTTTCCCAGTAGTCAATTACACCAAGATATACTTCTTTTTTAGAAGAAAAATAGTGATAAATAGCCCCTTTACTCATATTGGATTCTTGGACTATATCATCCATAGTGCTATTATAATATCCCTTTTTAGTCATAACAGTCAGTGCTGATGCTAAAATAATTTCTCTCTTTTTATCTCTAGTTTCTTGACTCATAGACCGACCAGTCGGTTTTAGCAATTTCAGTAAGATAAATAATACTAATATTTATTACAAGAATTATACATTGTTTTAAGTATTCCATATTTTTTTGTAATATGTATGCAATTCATGGGGATCAATGAAATGAAAAAACTTGTAATAGCACCATCTATTCTTGCAGCAGATTTTTCTGATTTAAAATCAGCAATTGATCACTGCAATAATTCTGACTGTACGTGGTTGCATCTAGACATTATGGACCAACAATTTGTTCCTAACTTATCTTTTGGACCAGACGTTGTAAAGGATATTAGAAAACATTCAGATTTATTTTTTGATGTTCATTTAATGGTTAGCAATCCATTTGATATGCTTGATTCATTCATTGATGCAGGAGCTGATGGAATTTCATTTCATATTGAAGCAACAGAATCGCGATTCACGTTCCCTCCTAAGATTTTAATCAATAAAATAAAGCGTGCTAATATCTTATGTGGAATTGCAATAAAACCAAAGACAGGATTTAAAATTATTCAAAAATATATGGAATTTATTGATTATGTAGTGGTTATGTCTGTAGAACCAGGTTTTGCTGGACAAAAATTTATATCAGAATCAATAGATAAGATTAAAGAAATTCGTTCATTTATCGATGAAAAAAATTTAACAGATCAAGTATCAATACAATGTGATGGTGGAATAAAATTACATAATGCTAAAGATGTGATGAATGCAGGAGCAAATATATTAGTTGCAGGATCTGAAGTATTTCAATCAGAAAATCCAATTGACACAATAAACAAAATGAACCAATTATGAACTATAAATCAATAGAAAATTTTAGTCAATGGAGCGAAGAAGAAAAAAATCATTTTACAGTAAATGTAATTAAAGGACTTGTAATTGATGGCGTACGAAAAGCAAATTCTGGACATCCTGGCGGGCCAATGTCACTTGCTGATTTTTCATATATTTTATATTCCGAATTTTTAACATTTGATTCAAAGAATCCTGATGCTCACTCAAGAGATAGGGTTGTATTATCAGTTGGACATACATGTATGCTTTTATATACAATCCTTTATCTTTCTGACGTTCTAGAAATGGAAGATTTGAAAAGTTTTAGACAAATTGATAGTAGAACTCCTGGTCATCCAGAAATTGAAACTCCTGGAGTTGATGCAAATGCTGGACCCCTTGGACAAGGAGTAGGAATGGGTATTGGAATGGCAGTGGCAGAAACAATGCTTCAAAAGGATAATGTCCATTATACATATATTCTTGTAGGCGATGGAGACTTACAAGAACCAATAGCACTAGGCGCTGCATCTCTTGCAGGACATTGGAATCTATCACGATTAATTATGTTTTATGATAAAAATGACATACAAATAGCAGGAGAAACTAATCGATGTGATTCTACAGACTATGCTCAACTATTTGAATCGATGAAATGGGATGTACAAGAAATTGATGGACACGATCATAATGAAATTAGAAATGCTATAAAGAAGGCAAAAGAAGTAGATAAGCCAAGTATTATCATAGGAAATACGACTATTGCAAAAGGAAGTCATTCTATGGAGAATAAAAGTGAATCACATGGTGCCCCGTTTAGCCCAGAAGAAATTGTGATGACAAAAAAGAATCTAGGTTTACCCGAAGATGAAAATTTTTACTGTCCTGATGTTGTAAAAGAATATTTTCAAAGAAATTTTGATAAAAAAATACCAAGTGATTGTGATATTGCAGATTTAGATATACAAAATAAATTGACTAAAATGCCAAATATTGACTTTGGCAATGAGCTAATAGCTACTAGAAAAGCTTTTGGAATGACATTAGATGAAATGGCACAACATATTCCAGAAATTGTTGGAGGATCTGCTGATCTAGATGGATCAAATTGCACAACAAACTTTGCAAATACGTATGGAGATTTTTCTTCATCAAATCCTGAAGGAAGAAATATTGCATTTGGTGTAAGAGAATTTCCAATGGGTGCAATTTTAAATGGAATTTCTCTTCATGGTGGACTTATTCCTTTTGGTGGAACATTCTTAGTCTTTAGCGACTATGTTAAATCAGCAATTAGGTTATCAGCAATACAAAAATTACACGTCTTATATGAGTTTACACATGATTCAATATTTGTTGGTGAAGATGGACCAACACATCAACCTGTTGAGCATATTATGTCATTAAGACTCATCCCAGATTTAATGGTATTTCGACCTGGAGATGCTGTGGAAACGCAATTTTGTTTTGAAACCATTATGGAAAATAATACAAACCCTAGTGCTATCTTGCTGACAAGACAAAAACTTCCTTTAACAAATCTTGATAACGAAAGTATTAAAGCTGGAGTAAAAAAAGGTGCATATACGATTATTAATCATGGCAATCCAGATGCAATTATATTTACTACTGGCTCTGAATTAAGTTTAACATTATCAATTGTCGAATCGTTGGAAGAAAAAATAAAAGTTGTTAATATGCCTTGCTGGGAATTGTTTGAAAAACAACCTGATAACTATAAAGAAGAGATTCTTTCTCATAATTGTAAAAAAAGAATTTCAATAGAGGCAGGGACTACAACAGGTTGGGAAAAATTTGTAGGTAAAAATGGATTAACAATTGGAATTAACGAATTTGGACATTCCGCACCAGGAAAAGATGTAGCACATAAGTTAAATTTTACAAAAGAAGCTATTACAGAAAAAATTAAGGAGTATTTAAAATGATTATTGCATTAGGAACAGATCATGCAGGATTTGACCTTAAAGAAGTTGTGAAAAAATTCTTGGAAGAAAATGGATACAAAGTTAAAGATTTTGGAGCATATGAATATGATTCAGCTGATGATTATCCAGATTTCATTAATCCTACAGCAGAATTTGTATCTAAAAATAATAATGCAATGGGTATTATCTTTGGTGGTTCTGGACAAGGAGAAGCAATGGCTGCTAACCGATATAAAGGAGTAAGAGCAGCAGTTTTCTATGATGGTCCAGATAAAATAGTCTCATTATCAAGGCAACATAATAATGCTAACATATTATCATTGGGATCACGATTTATAGAACCAGAACATGCTATAAATGTAATTAAACTATGGATTTCTACTGCATTTGAAGGCGGAAGACATCAAAAAAGAATTGATAAACTAGATTCTTAAAATCTTACATCAGCAAGTATTATAAAAAATAATAATACAAAATAATATAGAGACGTTCTAAAAATCAATTTCGCATTTTCCTCATTTTGTTCAATAATAAATGGCAAACAACACAACATATATATATTACTCAGGAAATAAGCTCCTACAAGATATATCCTTCCTGAAATACCAAAAAAGAATGGTAAAGTTGATATTGGTATTAATATCAATGCATGCATAAAAATATGTAACACAGTTTTTTTACCATTATCAATAACAGGCAACATTTTTAAACCTGCTTTCAAATAATCTTCTTTGTGTATAAATGCGATAGAATAGAAATGAGGATGCTGCCAAAAAAATAATATAAAGAATAGAATCCATCCACCAGGATCAAGACTATTAGTTGCAGCTGTCCATCCTCCTAATGGTGGCAATGCGCCAGGAATAGCTCCAACAGATGTGTTAATCCAAGATATTTTTTTCAATGGAGTATATAAAAATAAATATGATGCAACAGTGCAGAAAGCTAGAATGCTTGTTAAGGTATTTACTTTATCAAATAATAGATACAAACCAAAAATAATAAATATGCTGCCAAGAAATGAAGCAGTGGAAAGAGATATTTTCTTTGTTGGCAAAACTCTGTATTTAGTTCTTTCCATTCTTGCGTCGGTCTCTACTTCAATAATATTATTAAAAATAGAAGATCCCGCAGAACACAATAAAGTTCCAAAAAGTGTATAAAATAATAATTCATTTGATCCAAACCCTTGGTTTCCAAGATAAAATCCGATTAAAGTAGTGGTTAAGACAAGAAAGCCAATACGTATTTTAGTTAATTCTATAAGATTCTTTATCATTATATCTTTTCGTTCACAAGAAATACAATATCATTTTGAAGTTCCATGATAGCAGCATCATCAGTGCCTTCATAATACTTTCTAATATTTTTTTGCTTATCTATTAATACAAATCTTGTAGAATGACCTGCTGGGAGCAAGGATGCTGATAGAAAGAATCCTTTTTCTGATAAGGTTGATATATAATTAATGTCTCCCCTTAAAAAATACCAATTGCTGTCATTGGAATATTTTTCAGAAAATGCTTCTAGTATATCATTTGAATCATACTCAGGATCAACAGTAATTGATACAAATTGAATTAAATCAGAATCCTTAAATCTTTCTTGAAGAATACTGAAATTTTGAGACATAATGGGACATGCATCTGGGCAACTTGTAAAGACAAAACTAAGAATAGTAATTTTATTTGTAAGATTATTATCTGTAAAAATATCTCCATTAAAATTTGCTAATTCAAAACTAGGAACATTAGAGACTACATTTAGGTTTCTAATTTTTGACTCAGTGGCTTCACGCAAAGTGAACAATGCAACTGTTCCCAAAAAAAAGACAATAAGAAATGAGAGAATTAATTTTTTATTTAAATCATTCATTTTTTATGCAATTATACAATATAATTATTACACCAACAAGCCAAGATGAACCCCATGTATGAAATAATCTTGTAAGTTGAGGTAAATCAAAGAAAATCATCATTTCTCCAAGAAAAATTTGTAAAACAATCATTCCTGTAATAAAGTATGCTAATTGTCTTGCTAATAATAAAGGGTGATTTCTAAGATTATAATTGATATAAATGCTGAAGAAAAGCAAACCAAATCCTAAAATTGAATGTAAATATTTATAGTATGGCAATGCATCTAACTGATCAGATTTTGAGAATAAAGGATTGTCTATAACAATTAATTCAATACCTGTTCTCAAGCCTGTCCCTAATAAAATCTCTATTACAATTAATATCCAAAGAAAAATTAAACTTTTTGATAAAATAAGGTTGTTTTTTAACCCTTGGAAAATATTTGGATTAAGCATTTTGTATGATTTAATACATATGTAGCTAAGTATTGATACAAGAACAAGAGCAAATAACATATGGGCAGTTTTAATGTAAGGATTTAATTCAAACCATACCAATGCTCCACCCAAAAGCCCATTAATTACTACAAATATTAGAGAAAGAATGGAATAGAATAATAAAGTATGATTTTTTCTAAAATAAAATATTGCTATAACATTTAATATAATAATTGATATCCCTAAAATAACTCCGAACATACGATTAGTAAATTCAATCCATGCTAAAGTGGTATTAATTTGATTGATATCTACATTAGTTGGAGGAATCCAACCTTCACCACATTTAGGCCAACTTGGGCATCCCATGCCAGCTCCAGAAACACGAACCAATCCACCAATAAAAATAAGTAAATAAGATAAAATAGTTGCAATTACAGCAGAATTATAAAAAAGCCTTAGCTTCATCTAATGATGATCCTTGTCTCCCTCGTGATGATTATTTTCTTTATCAAGAGGATAACCATGGTCATCTGTCAAAGGCAAAGTGCTATATAATGCAGCTCGTTTATTAATTGGATCTTTAATTTCAGGATTTACTGCACCACGAAACTCAGTGTCAGTCAGTGTAATAATGATAAAAATTGAAAGAAACATTAAAGAACCTACAAATATTGTTGCATTCTTTTTATCATCCCATAATAGATGCATAAAAAAAGTTGCTACAACTCCGGCTTTAGTTCCTGCAATAAGCAATGCAAGAACAATATTAAAAGATCCTAAATCAATGTATGAAGCCCATACAGTTACTGCTGTTAAGAAAAATAATGCAGTAGCAACTACTAAGTAAGTCTTTAATGGTGTAATATGATGTTCTTCAGACACAATTTATCCTATCAAGTAAAATAGTGGAAATAGAAAAATCCAAATTAAATCAACTAAATGCCAAAAAATTCCCACTGCTTCCATATGAGTATAATATCGAGCATGCAATTTCCCTCTCGCAGTAAGAACCATTAACCAAGCAATCAAACCCATCCCTATAGCAACATGCAAACCATGCAAACCAGTCATTATAAAATAAATACCAAAGAAAATATGAGGGTTATTCATTGTATATAAACGATTTGTTTCTTTATCAAAAAATATATTATTGGTTTCGATGTAATGATTAATCTTTTCTTGATCATGAATCTCTTGAACAACTTCGGGACCCATATAAGAATAGTATTCACCAGGAAGTTGTCCGAGATGGAATTTATGCTCATACTCTAAATATTTAATTCCAAGAAAACCTAATGCACAAACAAAAGTAAGAAATAGCATTAATAACGAAAGTTTTCTTTTATTCAATTGAATAGCCCAAATAGCAAGTGCCATCGTTAAAGAGCTAGCAATTAAAACAATGGTATTAATTAATCCTTTATTTACATCTAATAATAGATTTGCATTAAAAAACATTTCTGGATTCCATGCGCGATAAATAGTATATGCAACAAATAAACCACCAAAAGTTAGTACTTCTGTTAATATAAACGCCCACATTCCCAGCTTGGAAGTCTCATATTGTTGATTCACATCATAAAAATGATGATATAAAAAATCTGGGGATGATTTATCGTGGCTCATTTTTTAAATGTTGGCTTCACAATAACTTTATCATAATCATATGGACCATGTGTCAAGACTGGTTCTTCTTCAAAATTATGTGGATGTGGAGGAGAAGAAGTATGAGTCCACTCCATTGTTAATGCACCCCAAGGATTTGTTCCTGGATCTAATTTGTTACTTTTTCTTAAAGACCAAAGAAGGTTCATAACTCCAATAAATATAGAGATACCTAAAATACCTGACCAAAAAGTAGAATAACTATGAACTTCAACAAATTGTGGATCATAAGTAGCATATCGTCTAGGCATACCTCTTAAACCAAGTAGAAACTGCGGAAAGAAGGTCCCATTAAAAGCTATAAATACACCAATAGCAGCGATATTAGCAATGGTCTGATTGTACATTGTTCCAAAAGATTTCGGCCACCAATGATGAAGGCCTCCAAGAAATGCAACAATAGTTCCTCCTTGCATTACATAATGAAAGTGAGCAACTACAAAGTATGTATCATGTAAATGTATATCTAATGCAACAGCTCCAAGAAATATTCCTGTTAATCCACCAATAGTAAATAGGAATAAAAATGATAGCGCATAAAGCATAGGAGGGGTAAATGATACTTGTCCTTTATACATTGTTAACATCCAGCTAAATATTTTAACACCAGTTGGAATGCCAACAAAATAAGTGATAAATGAAAATACAATCTGAGAAAGGACAGATTGTCCAGAAGTAAACATATGGTGTCCCCAAACTAGAAAACCAATAAATGCAATTGAAAGAGTAGAATATGCAATAAATTTATAACCCCAAACTTTCTTTCTAGAGTGAACTGGTATAATCTCACTAATAATACCGAATGCAGGAAGAATCATAATATAAACTGCTGGATGAGAATAAAACCAAAAGAAATGTTGAAATAAAACTGGATCGCCGCCCATAGCTGGATCAAAAATACCTATACCTAGCAGACGCTCAAGCATTAGTAAAACCATTGTTATTGCAATAACGGGGGTAGCAGTAATCTGCACTAAAGATGTTCCATATAGAGCCCAAACAAATAAAGGTAATTTATACCATGTTAAACCTGGGGTTCTCATTTTATGAACCGTAGCAATAAAGTTTAATCCAGTTAAAATTGATGAGAATCCTATAATAAATATTCCCATCGTTGTACTCATTACATTGGTATTACTAGTTGTGGAGTAAGGAGTATAAAAAGTCCATCCAGTATCGACTCCACCAGATAATAAAACATATATAAAGAAAATAGCGCCTATACTATAAAGATAAAAACTGAAGAGATTTAATCTAGGAAATGCAACATCTTTTGCTCCCAACATCAATGGAAGTAAAATGTTTCCTAACGCACCAGGAATTGCTGGAATAATAAATAAAAAAATCATAATAGCACCATGAAGTGTATACATGCTATTATATGTGTCATTTGAAACAAAATCATTGCCCGGAGCTGCTAATTCAGCTCTCATTCCTAGAGCTAACAATCCTCCAACAAAAAAGAAAAATAATCCACCAAAAAGATACATTAAACCAATTCGCTTATGATCAAGCGTTAATAGCCAGGACATAATTCCTTTTGGATGAGTAAGATAATTTTGATTAGTGTCGCCCATAAGTAATCCCTTAATTTATATTAAATCTGGGAATCCTCCTTTAAAGTTTTTAGAAATGCAATCAATGCATCAAGTTCACGATCATTCAATAATCCTTGATATGTAGGCATTACTCCTTGATATCCTGCTACAATCTGAATTTGTGGTTCTAATATAGAGCTACGAACATAATTTTCGTCTATTATTGCAGAACTCCCATCATCAAAAACTCTTTCTTGTCCCCACATCTGACTCGTTTGCAAATAAGAAGGGCCAACAAGTGCAGTACCATCAAGAGTATGACATGTATTACATGCTTTTTTGCTATAAAGCTTAGCACCAAGTTCTTCCAATGGTAAATCATCATCAGCTGAACCAGCTTCTGCAAGCCATACTTCATACATTTTTTGAGGCATTACTATAACCTTAGCATTCATATTAGAATGCCCAGTCCCACAATATTCAGTGCAAAAAATTTCATATTCTCCTGCTTGATTAGCATCAAACCACATAACATTATATCGATTTGGTAAAACATCCATCTTCGCACGCATTACTGGAATATAAAAACTATGTAATACATCCGTTGATGATAAAACAATTTTTATTGGGGTCTCAACAGGAACTACGAGCTCATTTAAAGTTGATCCGCCTTCTGGATAATCAAAAGTCCAAAACCAACTTTGTCCAGTAACTTTAATTTCAATTGCATCATCGGGAACTATCACCATATTCAAATAAGATCTAATACCCCAAACAAATGTAATGGTTACCAAAATAAGTGGAATGACAAAAAACAATACCTCTAAAAAAGTGTTGTGATCTAAGCTGCTTGTAAGCCGTACTTCATCTCCTTTTTTGAAACGATATTTTATAGCCAGATACATCATTCCAATGACAACAATTAAAAATAAAACAACAGAAGCATAAAATATGAAAAAGAATAGATTGTCGATGTCATGTGCAAAAGATGACACTTGTTTTGGAAATAAATATTCTGTTAATCTATCCATGTCAATCCCCAATTAAATCGTGATCTTTTCTCCAGTAATTGTAAAGCATAAGACCTATAAAAATGAGAGTAAATATACCACCAATTCTCATAATATTGGTAGCAAAAAGCGTGTAAGTATTCTCATATGGATCATAACGATAACAAGAAAGAATGATCTTATCAATTGTAGAGCCAATTTTACCTTCTGCAGCTTCTAAAAGAGCCAATCGCAAATCTTTATCAGGAAATTTAATCCCATATAGATAGCGAGAAATAGTAGCATCAGGGCTAATAACAATGAGTGCTGCTGGATGCATATATTCATCTTTTATTCGATCATAGTAATACAAGAATCCAATGCTATCAGTAATCTTCTTAATATTATCATATGTGCCTGTTAAAAAAGTCCAATTTTCGTTTAAATTTTCAATATTATATTCTTTCATATAATTATTCTTTTTCTGATTTGCTAATTGGTAGCTTTCATGTGGATTAATATCAATCGTAATTACTTGATATTCGCTACCTGCATTTAAACTCAAATTTTTTAGTGCATCTCCCAACCCATTTAAGACAAGACTGCAAAGCATAGGACATTCAAAATAATTTAGAGTAATTATTGTTGGAATATCTTTAGAGAATAGATCTTGTAAAATTACTTTCTCTCCATTTTCATTTAAAAATTCTGAATCCAAAGCAATAGTGCTACCTAATTTCTCTACAATATCGATAGGCTCATGAGATGGTAACTCTTTTTGCAGGGTTTGAGGATATAAATAATTAAAAAATAATAACAGTAATAGAGTTTTATTGATCTTTTTCATTAAGCAACAATTCTTTTGATCTATCAATTGGTATCTGATAGATTTGTTTTTCTTTATCAATAACTTTATAAGAGTTTAAAGATTCATTTTCAAGCTCTTGTAGTTTCATAAGCTTTTCTGATTTTTTACTTAATCTAAAATCATTTTGAGCATCATCGATTGCACGTTCTGTATATTCATACATTAGATACAAAGTGATTGCTACAATAATTACAAATATTAATCCACCAATAGCAACTGCTTTTACTGGAATATCTTGTGTTTCATATGGTTTCTTACTCATTACTAATTATTCCTATGGTTAATTGCATTTTTTAATTCTGGATCATTAATTGGAATGAGTGCATTCTTAGACATAATATACTTAAAAGATCCTGTAAATATTAAACCGAACCCAATCATTGTCATCAAATCATATAAGCCTAAATGAACATCATGATGATGTAATGTTGGCATTACAATCCAATGAATATCTAGATAGTGAATCGCAATAATCCAGAGAGTCATAAATTTCAATAATTTGGTATTACGTTTTGATGCACGAAAAACTAATGTGAAAAATGGAATAACAAATTTTCCAACAATTAACATAACACTTGCCACTTTCCAGCTTCCAACCCATCGATGTAAATACCAAATTGTTTCTTCAGGTATATTACTATACCAAATAAAATAAAATTGTGCACCGGCGATATAGCAATAGAATACAGTAAATGCAAATAGATATTTACCTAAATCATGATAATGCTCTTGTGATACAATGCCGGTTAAATAACCTTGATCTTGCAATCGAATTAAAGTAAAAGTGAGAAAGGCAAGAAATACTAAAAAAGATCCTGCAAAAATATAAACGCCAAACATAGTTGAATACCAATGGGGATCTAAGCTCATTAACCAATCAAATCCAGCAAATGTAAGGCTGACAAAAAATAAAACTCCAAGAGGACTCATGCTAAATAGATTCATCTTCTTCAATATAGAATGATCGTTAGTCTCATCATGTTTGATGGACATTTTATACAGAGATATTGTAATAACATTCCAAAGCAGGAAGTATAATATTGCTCTAATTAAAAAAGATTCTTCATTAAGAAATGCTAATTTTTGCTGAATAAGATGATCGGATTCAAAATTATGAGTTAACCAATAATAATGATTTGGAAGCCATTTAAAAAGTTTCTCCATTCCATAAATAATTGGAAAAAATAATACTGTAAAAATTGGTATAAGAACGATCGTATTTTCCATAACTCTTCTAATGACCGTACTCCATGTTGCAGAAAAACCATGATGAACTAAGGTAAAAAATATACCTCCTAGCAATATAGACAACCAAAAGAAATATGAAGTAAGATAAGAGAAATAAAATTCTTTTGATGATGAACCGGTAAAAAATGCTACTAACAATAAAATTAAACCAACAGCAATCAAAATGTAATTATTTGATTTCTTTGAATGATAAGTATACAATTTAGGATCTAAGTTCATTTCTGTCCCAATATCTTATTTTTTTCATCATCTGGAATATCATCTAATGATGCATTTTGACTTCGTTGCAATGCTCTTACATAGTAAACAACAGACCATACATCTTCAGGTTTAAGTTGATATCCGTAGGCTGGCATGCTACGTAATCCATTTGTAATTGTGTCAAACATTTCTCCATCAGGTAAATTGCGGATACGTTCATCATGAAAGTTTCCAGGAATAACAGGATAATCGTATTGCGTTACAATTCCTTTCCCATCACCAACCTTTGAATGGCAAGGTGCACAATATATATTATACCTATCTTCCCCTCTATCTAATGCTTCCATACTCAACTCGAGTGGATTTTTTATTAAATAAGTCCCATCATCATTTTTTCCAGTAATAAACGATGAATCTTCATTATAATGACCAACCGCAACTGTTCCTTCAATAGGAGTTCTCATGGTAGAACCATCTTCAAAGAAATAACTTTCTTCAAGAGATCTATATTTTGGCTGATTATCCATATTTGGATTCAAATGGATTGGTGGTTCCTCAAATTTGGCTCCACGAAAACATCCTGTTAAAAATAACAGAGCAAATAAAATTAATATGTTATTATTCATTTTCATCTTGTAATAACTCTATATCTTTACCACCAATTTTTTTAAGAAAATCTTTTGTTTGATTATCATCATATTTTGAATCTGAACTCTCAATGCTGACATAAAATGCATCACTTGTAACTGCAGAAAACTTTTCAGAGTAAAATACTGGATGATGCAAACGAGGAATTCTATTATAATACATCATTCCAAAAACAGCACCAAAAGCACTAAACAATACCATTAACTCAAATGTAATAATTGCATAAGCTGGGTATGCAAAAAATGGTTTTCCGCTAATATTCATTGGATACTCAATTAAATGAATCCATGTTTGAAGTCCAAAACCAAATAAAGCTCCCGTCATTCCCATTGCACCAATTAGATAACCTAGTGTAGTACGCTTAAGACCCATTGCATCATCTAAACCATGAACAGGAAATGGAGAATGACAATCAAAATCTTTAAAGCCAGCATCTCTTATTTTTTCAGCAGCATGTAATAAATCTGATGTTGTATCAAATCTTGCAATTATTCCATAAGTCTTCATTAGTGATCTCCTCCATGATGTGGATCAGACTCAGGTAAAACTAATTTTACTTCTGCAATTGATGCCATTGGCAAAAATCTTAAGAATAAAAGAAATCCGGTAAAGAACAGTCCAAATGTTCCTAGATAAATTGCAACATCCCATATTGTTGGATGATACATAGACCATGCACCAGGAAGAAAGTCGCGATGTAATGTTATAACAACAATAACAAAACGCTCAAACCACATACCTATATTCACCAATATTGAAGTAATAAATAGAAAAGGTACGTGTCTTCTGAATTTTTCAAACCAATAAAATTGTGGTACAACAACATTGCAGAATATCATTGCCCAATAGCCCCACCAATAAGGCCCTAAAGCTCTGTTTATAAATGCATATTGTTCAAAAGGATTGCCGCTATACCATGCAATAAAAAACTCCATTGCATATGAATAACCAACAATACATCCTGTCAATAGCATAATCTGTGCCATCTTATCTAAATGATCAATCGTAAATATATGCTCTAATTTGTAAATCTTTCTTGCAATAACTGTCAAAGTAACCACCATGCCAAATCCAGAATAAATTGCTCCTGCAACAAAGTAAGGTGGAAAAATTGTTGTGTGCCATCCAGGTATTACACTCGTAGCAAAATCAGAACTAACAACACTATGCACAGATAAAACAAGTGGAGTGGAAATTCCTGCTAGAACTAAATATGCTAACTCATAGTGTTGCCATTGTCGATTTCCTCCTCGCCATCCTAAGGCAAAAAATCCATATATTTTCTTCTTTAATTTTGTTTTTGCTCTATCTCTTAATGTTGCTAAGTCAGGGATTAAACCAGTATACCAAAACAATAGAGAGACGGTAAAATATGTAAATACAGCAAAAAAGTCCCATATCAATGGACTTCTCATATTAGGCCACATTGCCATCTGATTTGGTAATGGTAGAAACCAATATGCAACCCATATTCTACCAACATGGATTCCTGGAAAAACGAGAGCACAAATAACCGCAAACAAAGTCATAGTCTCAGCAAAGCGATTAATTGCATTTCGCCAATTTTGTCTGAATAAGTGTAAAATAGCCGATATTAAAGTTCCAGCATGACCAATGCCAACCCACCAAACAAAATTGATAATAGCCCAACCCCAACCAACAGGTGAATTAATTCCCCAAATTCCAGTTCCTTCATAAATCAAATATCCTAAACTGCCAACAAAAACTGATAACAAAGAAAGTGCTAATCCAAAAGCAAGCCACCACCATATTGGAGTATTTTTTGCTTCAGGAACTCCACTAATATCATCGGTAATTGTAGTAAAGTTTTGATTACCCGGAAGCAATTCTTCGGCATTCTGCTGAGCTCTTGATTTTATAGCTGCTTCTGACATCTAATGATGTGCTCCTACATTATGGTTTGTAATAAGTTTTGGATTTTGATTTCTAATTTTTGCAAGGTACGTTGTACGAGGACTAGTTCCAAGCTGGCCTAATAAAGCATAATCGCGATTATTTCTTTTAGCTTTACTAACTCTACTATTAGGATCATTAATATCACCAAAAACAATCGCATCTGCTGGACATGCATCTTGACATGCCGTTTTCACATCGCCATCAACCATTTCTCTATGCTCATTCTCTGCTTTAATTCTTGCTTCACTAACGCGCTGATAACAATAGGAGCATTTCTCCATTACCCCTCTAAAACGAACAGTCACATCTGGATTCATAGCCATTTGCACAATTTCTGGAGTGTCTTTTGTAAAATTATAAAAATTAAATTTTCTTACTTTATATGGACAATTATTTGCACAATATCTTGTTCCTAGACATCTATTATATGTCATTTGGTTTACTCCATCACTAGAATGGGTTGTAGCAGCTACTGGGCATACTTGTTCACATGGTGCTAATTCACAATGAACGCATGCAACAGATTGGCTAGATACTTCCGGATTTTCAGGATCACCAGAAAAATAATTATCAATACGAATCCAATGCATTTCTCTACCATTTAATACCTGTTGTTTTCCAACAATAGGAATATTGTTCTCGCTTTGACAAGATATAGAACAAGCATTACATCCAGTACAACTAGTTAAGTCAATTGACATTCCCCATTGCTGTCCTTTGCTATAATCATATTCAGGTTCAGGATTATACATTGAATGATCTGCCCATGATCTCTTTTTGTCTGGCTTATGTGATTTCACAGCATCTTGTACAAAATTTGGATTATCTTTATAATGATCCAGCGTTGACTGACGAACTAATTCAGGAATTCTTTGTTGAATACTATCCGTTCCACTTGAATTACCCAATAATGATAAACTATCTTCTTCTAACCCATAATGATCCTGTGTCCCAGCAAGAGGATAAGTTTTATTAAGAACCTTAATGCTTGCATTTACTCCATATGCCATTGTTGACATTGTGCGTAACTTGTAAGCATTAAATCCAACATCATTTCCGATTCTTCCATTAAAATCTCTACCATATCCTAATTCAATTGTAATGGTCTTTTTGTTTTGTCCTGGCACAATCCAAGCCGGAATGCTCATGGTCTTTCCATCTAGAGAGATTTCCAACATTTGACCATTTTTGATTTTTAGTTTTTTTGCAACAGACATACTAATTAGCGCTGCATTATCCCATGTTAATTGAGTAATTGGTTTTGGTACTTCTTGCAACCATCCATTATTTGCATAACGACCATCATACGTTGATGGTGATGCAATAAATACTACTTCAAACTTATCGCTTTTGACTTTTAGCTTAGTATTTAATGACGCTGTAGATAATTGCTTTGAAGATAGAGCTTTATATGCCTTTAATAATGGTTTTTGATGTACTCCATCATGCAATACTTTATTCCATTGTTTTTCAAAATTTGAATTTTTAATAATATTAGATTTCCAGACTTCTCTTATAAAGTCGTAAGAACTACTCTCTTTCCCATAGATAATAGGAATTAATAAATCAATTGCAGTATGTGATTGAAATAAAGGTCTAATTTGTGGCTGAATAACACTTGGATATCCATCATATGACATTGCATCTCCCCAATTTTCAAAGAAATGGGATTCTGCAATATGCCAATTAGAATGTTTCGAAGTTTCATCATATATATTGCTTAAATGCACAATATTCTGAACATTTTTAATTAGTGATTCAAATTTTAAATCTGCAGGAGCATTGTAAACAGGATTTCCCCCAAGAATAATTAGATTCTCAATTGAACCATTCTTCATTTTCTTACATAAGCCAACAAAATCATCTACACTTGTTACATGAGAACTATCCAAAGGATAGTAATCCACTGGAGCATTTAATTTATCATTCAACATTGTAATGATTGCATGTGCATCTACACTTAAATGGCTTCCTCCAAGAATAATGCTACTTCCTTTATTCTCCATTAACTCTTCTGCAACAGCCTTAATCCACAAGTTATTTGAAGTCTTCAAACTTCCAGTACTGATATTCATTCCTAATTTTTTCAACTCACTACATAGCTCTTTTAATACTAAGTCTAATTCACTTGTTGGAATATTTAATCGGTGATCAGCGCTAGCACCAGTTGCAGTCATCGAACTTTCCACTACATACAAACGATTCATAGTACTATTTTTATCTTCAACTCTTCTATTCTCTGAAAATTTTCTTGTGTTGTTGACATTATTATCATCAGAACCTAGAAAATCTGATCCAATTGATAAAATTGTCTTTGCCTTTTCTAATCGATTATACGGTTGCAACCTTTTTCCTAATGCTCTTTCAACTCCGGAATATAAATTTTCATTATTAATTGGTTCATATACGATCCAATCTGCATTTGGATAAATTTTCTTAAAATCTTTTCTTAATGCATTCATTGTTGGAGAGGATGATTCCTGCAAAAGCACTGCTAACCCTTTTCCTTTAGAATTATAAATTGATTCAGCATATTTTATATATTCAGACCAATTTACTTTTTTCCCATCAAGCTTTATTCCCCTTGCACGATCTGGATCATACATATCTAAAATAGATGCTTGGCTAAATACGTTTGATTTACCAAGAGATGTCGGATGATTATCATTTCCAAAAACTTTAATTGGTCTTTCATCATGATTTTCAATTACTAATCCAACAACATTATTTTTAAATGGCATAGTTGTTGCATATTCTTTTCTAATGCCAGGAATAGTGCCTGGGTGAGCTTCAACATAAGGAATAATTTTCTGAACTGGCTTTTTACATCCTTCTAAACTCGCTAATGCAACAGATGCTGCGACTAATGATAAAAAGTTTCTTCTGGAAAGATTGCTCTCTTCTTGATGGTCAGATTGTTTAAGATATTTATTGTAATCTTTGTCTGAAGAAATATCTTTTAAACTTTTCCAATACCCAAATTCATGGGACTTGGCCTTGTCTTCACTGTTATGGTTTGTTTTTACAAACTCTTCGTTTTTATTATTTTTTATCTGTGACATTTTTGACAATCCGCTACAGGTCTTTCATCTCCATGTTCTTTTACAAATGATGCAACAAACTCATCATAATCATCAGGTGGAGTCCAATACATATTCGTTACTTGATTTGCTGGTCTAACTTCAGGTGAATCTGATCTATGACAATCTAAACACCAATCCATGCTTAATGGCTGTACTTGATATACCACTTCCATTTCTGCAACATTACCATGACAGGATATACAAGCAACTCCTGAATTAACATGAACACTGTGGTTAAAATAAGCATATTCAGGAAGCATGTGGACTTTAATCCATTCAATAGGTTTCCCAGTTTCCCAGCTTTCTCGAACTAATTTTAATTTTTCACTATCTGTTTTAACATAAGTATGACATCCCATACATGTTTCTGTAGGTGGGATTACAGCACTATAAGTTTGTTCAACTCCAACATGACAATATCGACAGTCAATATCGAGGTCACCTGCATGTAATTTATGACTATAAGGTACAGGTTGGATCGGTGCATAACCTACGTCAGTGTAATAAGGCGAACCATAGTACCAGATGAATGAAGATAATGAAAATAACAATAGGAAAATTCCCATCAGGAAGATTCCAGCAAGGTTATTAGTCCATCTGGAAAACAGCTGCATTTTATTTAAGTAGTATCATTAGAAACCAAGAGGGATATTAGGTCTTATTTGGCAAATCAGTCAAGGACTAATTGAGAGAATAAGCATATGCTTTTTTTGAATTATTAAATAAATTCAACACAATGAATGATTCCTATAAAATTGTATCATCATCAATTCTCTATTGGTTTTCTCAAAAAAAATGGTTTGTATTTAGTATTTTAATCGGATTGGCTTTGATTAATATGTCCACTCCTGTTGGTCTAACTGTCTCTGCATATCATAGTCTTGTGATATTGTTGATGGTGTTTATTTTAGTAACGTCACAACCAATCCCTTTTCCAGCAATTGCGTTGCTTGCATTAGTATTGCAAGTACTTTTAGGTGTAGCACCAGCAAATGAGGTAGCTTCGTCTTTAATGAATGACGCAGTGCTTTTTGTGATGGGATCATTAATGTTTGCAATTGCAATTGTACATCAAGGACTTGATATACGTCTTGCAAAAATTATTATTAATATCTTTGGCAGAAGTAAAAGATTATTTATTGCCGGCTTGATGACTATATCAGCTGTATTATCCTCTTTTTTAGGAGAACATACTATTATTGCTATCATGCTACCTATCGGACTATCTGTTATAAAAAATATAGATTCATCAAAACCCGACGGTAAAAATGCAGTCTTGTTAACTTTGTTCTCAATTGCATATGGGACAATCATTGGATCTATAGGGACACCATCAGGTGGAGCTCGAAATGTTATTATGATTAATTATATTCGAGAATTTAGTAATGTCACAATTGATTATTGGGGTTGGATACAGTATGCATATCCAATTTTAATTATTCAATTAATTATGGCATATTTTGTTCTACAATTTGCATTTCCAAGCTCATTAGATAATATACAGCTGCAAGGATATAAAAAATCGGTAGCAAAATCAAACAGCGCAACAAACATAAGACATATATTTTCATCAATAATCATTGCAGCTATTATAGCAAGCTGGTTCTTATTCAATGAACAGTTTGGATTAGGCATTATTGCATTATGTGGAGTATTAATTTTTATGATTTGTGGAATGGTATCATGGGAAGTAATTAATAAAAACACTAACTGGGGTGTAATTCTATTGTTTGCAGCAACAATATCTCTTGGATTCCAAATAAATGATACAGGTGCGGCATCATGGCTAATTGATAAGTTTAATATGATGATATCTAATCTTCCGGAAGACTCATCATTTAGTTGGTCATTTATGGCAATTATTACTGGTTTAACAGCAAATTTTTTTACCAGCTCAGCTACAACATCTTTGTTAGGGCCAATGGCAATCGAATTACAACCTAATAATGTTGTATTTGGAATGTCAGCTGCAATAGCATCAGGTTTCTCATTCCTAACAGTTATATCATCACCAACAGCAATGATTTTATATTCAACTGGTCTCATAAGTGTAAAATTATTTTTTAGGATTGGATTATTGATGTTTGCTAGTTCGATTGTTATTTTATATTTAATGTCAAGATTCTATTGGGTAATGCTATGAACATTTTAATTGCAATTGGGGGAAGAGATTATTCAAAACCAACATTAGATCTTGGAATGAAAGTTGCTAATTCATTAGAAGCAAGCACGACCATTGCTTATGTTGGTAAAAAAGTTAGTCAATTTTCAGAAAAAGATGTCAGCGTTGCACATCAAAACCTTGATGAAAGACAATTATATCGCCCAGGAGTAAGAACATTGGAATGGGCATATGATTTCTTAAAATCAAAAAATTATATTCAAGAAGAAACGAATGATTTCAATGACCATTTATTAGTTGATGAAGAAAATTCTAGAATGCGTGTATTACTTAAAGGGAAACATTCAAATAAAATTAATCTTATTCTGCGAACAGGAGAAATCATTGATCAATTAAGGTCAGAGGTGCAAACTAACAATCATGATATTACAGTTATTGGTGGTGGATCTAATAAAGGTATGCATCATGATTTAGTTCAGTTTATTGATAGCTCTGTATTGGTTGTAAAAAATTATTCATTCAAAAAGAAATATAAAATACTTCTACCTGTTAATAATTCTATTGGATCAAATAATGCAATTGAAATTGCTGAAAAATTTGCAAAAGCAAATAAACTATCAGTAGAAATTGTTACAGTTTTAGAAAATAAATCTTCTGATGACAATCTTAAAAAAATATTAGATAGAACTGCTAAAAGATTTTCTAAATCTCGTATTAGAAATACAACAAAAATTCTAGAAGGGCCAGTAGTAAAAACGATTACTCAATCTGCATCCGATGATAGTATAGTAATGATTGGAGTTTCTCCTAAAAATCCAATAATGAAATATTTCTTTGGCAGTAAACCAATTAGTATTGCCCAAAAATGTGAATGTCCTGTTTTAATTGCTAAGTAAGCGCATTCAAAACATCATCATAATCTGGCTCATGACCTGTCTGTTCTACTAATTGAGTATAGCTTACTGTTCCATCAGCATCAATAATCAGTACACATCTTGCTAGCAATCCTTGAAATTTTCCATTCATATGCAAGATACCATAATCATTAGCAAACGATTCATTTCTCATGTCAGAAAGAAAAGTAACATTGCTTAAATCATTTGCTAAGCAAAATTGTTTTTGATTAAATGCTAAATCTCTAGATATGCAAAGAACCGTAGTATTGTCCATTGCACTCGCTAGTTCATTAAACTTCTGCGCTGATGCTGAACAGACTGGAGTATTTAAACTTGGAAAAATGTTCAATACTAATCTTTCACCTTGAAAATCTTTCAAAGTCATATTTGCTAAATCATTATCTGCAAGCAAAAAGTCAGGTGCTTTAGATCCAACTGCAGGCAATTTTCCAGAAAGGTCAACAATTTGTTCGCCTAATTTGATTTGTGTCATAATTTTCTCTTATGTTAATTTTAAAATATTTAAATTCGACTGAAATTTAAAACACTTAAAACTATTTATAGGAGTTTTTTTATGAGCGATTCACAAAAATTTACATTACCAGCATTACCGTATGGTGCATCAGATTTATCTCCAACTATCTCATCTGACACAGTTGATTTACATCATGGTAAACATCATCAAGCATATTTCAATATGCTAAACAATTTTGCTGATGGCACAAAGTTTATGGATATGGAATTAGACGAAGTTGTTGTTGAAAGTTATAAAGAAGGAAATGTGAAAGTGTTTAATAATGCAGGGCAAGCATGGAATCATATCCTTTATTGGGAACAAATGGCTCCAGGCGGAAGCAATACACCTCAAGGTAAATTATTAGAAAAAATTAATGATTCATTTGGCGACTTTGAAACATTCAAAACTGATTTTACACAACAAGCTGTTGGAGTATTTGGTAGTGGATGGGCTTGGCTTATAGAAAAAGATGGAAAATTAGAAATGCGCGGTCTACCAAACGCTGAAAATCCTTTAGCGCATGGAGAACACACATTAATGGGAATTGATGTTTGGGAACATGCTTACTACTTAGATTATAAAAATGTAAGACCTGACTATGTTAAGGCAGTATTAGATAATCTAATCAATTGGGATTATGTTTCAGATCGATTGCAATAAATCAAGTTTAATGTAATAACAAAAAAGGCGAATAAATTATTCGCCTTTTTTCGTTTAGGATACTTTTGATTTGACTATAAAAAACAAACTAAGGGTAAGTTTCAATAGTGATTAATCCCCCCTAAACTGCTTAATTAATTGTAGCACTTAACACCATATCTAACTCAGCATTATCTGGAGATAGTGTTATTGGTGTTGCATCCGTCCAAAATGCTTGAGGACTTCCACTATGTGTTGCCCAAACATGCTGGTTTGTCTGTGGATTCGGATCATTAGGATCTCTCCAAGACATAGATAACAATGCATAAGTATCAAAATCTAAGCCTTCAAATGTCAATGAAATTGAACCGCTTGAAACTTGAGAAGATGTTAATGTCACTGACTTATATGGAGCACCAGATGGTGGCCATGTTTTATCTAGAGAACAAAAAACAGTTCCATCAGCTGGCCAATCACCTGCATTTGATACATTAATTGTAATGTTAATTGTTCCAAACTGTGGCACACTTTCATTATCATCATCACAAGATGTAAAAAGTGCCATGGAACATAACGCTAGAAATAAGATATATTTTTTGAGGTTGTTCATATTTTCCCCTTTTCCTTTCATTTTCGTCAAGAATAATAATAATGAAAAAAATTTAAGTCAATCCTTTTTGAGATTAAATCTCAATAAGATTAGAAATCTCTCTGGAAACTAAAACTTATTACTCTTCCAGGCATTGGATAATCTTGAATTAGTTCATATTCCACATCAAATACATTAGAGATTTTCAAAGAAAAATCGACATCATTGAATTGATACGATCCAGTATAATGCACTAATAAAAGACTATCCAACTTTTCTAAAGGAAATCTTATTTCACTATTAATGAATTGATAATCATCGCTTAAAAAGTCTTGGTAGTCTTGTTCGGATTGAAAATTCAATGATAATGTATGATTCATCTTATTTTTCTGATACATAATTTTTGATGCTATCTTATGTTTTGGCCTGTAAAGAATAGGGTCAATATCATTAATATCATCTACTTCTAAATATGTATATCCAATATTAAATTTCCAATAAGATGACAAATCGAAAGATAAATTAGTTTCTAATCCAATTGAATTAACATCCGTTCTGTTTTTAGAAGTAACAGGTAATGCATAAATAAAATCAATCATATCGTTATACAAATAATAAAAAGTATTTACTGAAAAATTGATATCTGACAAGTTTGTATAATTATAACCAATATCAATTGCATACAATTCTTCTGGATTTAAGTTTGGATTTCCTTGATGATTTAATCCGTAATCAGTCGCATATTTTAAAAATAATTCAGAAAAAGAAGGGGCTCTAAATCCTTTGCTTAATCCAAAATTCCATCTTGTAAAATTATTGGTATTATATGTCAAATTAATTTTTGGAGAAAAAGCATTAAAATTAATATAATTGTATCCTCCTCCTGGATTAATTGATCGATGATCATATCTCACACCTGCAGAGAATAATAATTTTTCATTTATTTCGAATTGCGTTCTAGCAAAGGTACCATTAGTTAATTGCCATGGTTCATCATAGATATTATTAAAGATAGTAATATCAGATTGATCAAATATGATATCATTGCCCATAATCAAATATATTTTATCATTAAATAGCCATTGATATTCAAATCTTACGTTTGCACTAAGGTCATTATAATATGTGTCGCCTTGTTCCTCGCTCTCAGGCACATCATCTCTATCTCTATAATATGTATAGAAGTGATTAATGCTAAAAGAAAAATCAAAATTTTGATTATCTTGAAAATCAAATCTTTTAAAAAACTGAAAATAAATAGAATCACGGTCTGACAATCTATATGAGATCAGACTTGGTCTTTCAGGTTTGTCAAAACCAGGCTGTCCATTGAATGATTTATTTATCATTATAGATGTAGTAAAATTCGACTCAGAAGAATGAGCTTTAAAATAAAGATTATTTTGTCTGTATTGTGAATTAAACCTATGCCCATCCCCTTCTTTGTATTGAAATAATGTTATATAAGATAATCCATCTTTATTATTTTTATTTAACCCTAGATTTATATTGCGTGCATTAAAACTTCCAAGATTTACTTTAATTTTTGAGAATTCTTCTTGAGATTTTTTTGTAACAAGATTAATTACTCCTCCCATTGAATTTTGACCATATAAAGATGAAACAGGACCTTTTGCAATCTCAATTTTTTCAATAAACTCTAATGGCATTGCATTCCAATCTACAGAGCCTGAGTTTGGGATACTGACTTGGAAACCATCCAGTAAAACTAATACCCTATTATTATATCCTCCTGGTTTATAGTCAGAAGAACCTCTTATTGATAAATTAACATTACGACCTGTATTGTGCTCCATTTGTACATCAACGCCAACAATCTCTCGAAAAAGTTCAGAAATAGTTTCTGAATTACTATTTTTAAGATCTGAACTGCTAATATTTTCTGTGAAATCAGGAATATGTTTAGAAGGGAATCGCCCTACTACATCAAGACCATCCAATAAAACTGATCCTTCTTTTAGCTTAATTGATAAATTTTCGACTGCATCTTCCAGGTACAATGGAATCAATTCTTTATGAAAACCAATTACAGATACAGAGACAATATATTCTCCAGATTTTAGATTCTTAAATGCAAAATATCCGTTCTGATTTGTTGCTGTACCAAATTCAATGTTCTGTCCTGTTAATACTATATTAGCATCAATAATTGGGTTAGAGTTATTATCATAAACAGTTCCCTGGATACTCAAATCTTGAGCTATAAGAATACCAATAAACAGAACTGATATAAAGAATTTCATAAATATGAAAGGAGAATATATATAAATTTGATTTATGAATCAAACTGATATGGCAAAAAGGGTTGCTTTAATTGTTAATGGGGAATTTCCAAAAAACCCCAGCATCATTGAAAAAATTAAAGAATCCAAAGTAATTATTGCAACAGACGGGGCAGCAAATCTATTATCAG
>CETS01134027.1_pt1 | contig 33507 bp, 49 predicted proteins | sample 356391 | NCBI WGS metagenome assembly CETS01 (sample SAMEA2622673, study PRJEB7988) | marine metagenome | isolation source: saline water (ENVO:00002010), including
GCTAGTAGCGGGAACTGGACTCGAACCAGTGACCTTCGGGTTATGAGATCTCTTAGTTTTAATTTAAATTTTTTATTAGCAAAGTTTTTATTACTCTTATTTGACTTAGGTACAATTTGATGTTTTCAGGAATTTAGCAAAATACCCCAAACAACCTTAAAGAAAATTATAGTCTAAGGAAATTATGAAATGTCGGGAAGATGTCGGGAAACTATCACGAATAAAACAAAAAAGCCTTGAAAATCAGATGATTAACAAGGCTTTAAGTACTCGGAGCGGGACTTGAACCCGCACGAACGTTGCTGTTCATTGGATTTTAAGTTATACCTATGTCGCTACGAGTTTTAATATACCCTGATTTACAATCATTTAAGTTTTTAAAATCTGAAAAATAACGATATGAGTTTGTACCGTTGCGTGTACCGTTGCAACGGCTATAAAAAGCTTAATTAGACGCCATATCCTGAGCAGAAAACTTAATGCCTATTGCATCTTTCCCGCTCGTGTATTGTATCGCATCAATCTTGTTTTTCTTGATTTCCTTTTTAAAACGTTTGGTATACTTCTTCACGTCCTGCTCGATGCTATTGTTGATTAGACCACCGGTGACAAAAGATTTCCATTTCATCCCGGGGCCTTTATCCTCTTCTACTGTAAAATCGGCTAAAGGTTCATTCATGATAAAGACCGGGATTCCTTCAAAATCATTAACAATGGCTATTTGGTCATTTTCCCGGGTTTCCTCGTCGGTAAATCGTATCGCCTTAACGTTCTTACCGTCGGTATATAGAATAGCATCAAACGCCACTCCATCTTTTTTAGCAGCTTGCTGTACACCTCGTACAAAGTAGGCTAATTTTTCCGCTATACTTTCATTTGCAAGCCCTTCAGTTAGGGCACTTCCCCATTGTATTTTGTTATTCTCTTTAAATACTTCTTCGTACTCACGAATTGGTTTCGCCATAATATACGCTTCAACACCATTCACTTTTTGCACCCGGGCTAAATGAAGATCCTCTTGGGCAAAAATGGTAATCGTAAAAAATAAGCATAAGAGAGATAAAGTAATTTTAATCATTATATATATAGTTTGGTTAAACATCTAAATTTCATTTCACCGATTTATAAAAACCATTTATCGATAAAAAACCGACCGTTATCTAACATTTTTATCAAAAAAAAGTATAGATTTTTAGATTTAACATAAAAATCAACTAAGAATGACCGTGCAGCAAATCTACATAGAATGGGAGCATGCCAGCAATTTGCCAACAGATCAAAAGATCAAAAAACAACTAGAGCTAAAAGCCGAACTTAAAAAAATTATGCATCCTAGTTTTCGATGTTCAGAGGATGAAAGTTTTAAAATTAAGAACCTGATTAGGTAGTTTTTTTATCTTTCTCCTTTTCCAGTTCTTTCATATCATCTTTCATGCGTTCCCATAGCATCAATTTATTTAACTTATCGTCGATTTCTAATAATAGATTTTTATCGTTTTTATACATGGCGACCTGATCTTCCAACAAGGCCGTTATTTTTTTCTGGCTCTCCAGTTCCCTTTTTAGGTACTCATTTTCTTTCTTTACCTCTTCTGCCAGTCCATAAATTGCCGGTGTTTCTTTCGCTTCTAAATGCACGCTTAACCGCTCCTCCTCGGGCAGATATTCCGCAAACTCATAGCGGATTAGTTTTTGGGCACCTTCAGGAACTTTACGATCTCCTTTCTCCCATTTTAAAACAGTCTGAGGTTGAACGCCTAAGCGCTCTCCAAATTCACGCTGAGTTAAATTTATTTTCTCTCTTAACTCTTTGATATTCATTAGGTTACAAAATAATAGTGAAAAAACATATCTACAAATACGTTTTGTACATAGTTTTTTATTACGTTTGTATTACACAATGGCACTTTTTAAATACGTTTAGGCACTTAGTATAACTTAAGACAACCTAACAATACCTAAAGTAACGCAATATATGGAATTTAAGTTGACAGAAAAACAGGTAAACGAATTAAAGGGAATTTTCCCTTATGGTTACACCAGTAAAATCGCCACACGTTTAAACGAAGCTGGTAAAAAGTCTTCACGTGGCAAAGAGTACACCCATAAGATGGTGTCGGATGTTATGACCTTAAAAAGAGAGGACATTAATATTTTCATTGAATTAATGAAACTTAAAATTGAATGTCTTCAAAAAAAGGAGGAAAGAAAAAATGAGCTTAACCAGGTAATGGGCAAAATCGAGCAACTTTCTAACGATAACACCACCGTTGCAACGGCTAAATAATACCGTTATGATGCAATTCATTGAAAAAACGCCCCCGCTAGTACTATTTATAGTTGCAATATGGATTTGGGGCTTTCTATGCCTCGGGTTTTGCTACCTATCAAAGTATATCGAACAAAAATTTAAAAGAGGGATAAAGCATTTTAAAAAGTTACAAACTGAAATCCATAAATAATGAAACGATTTTTACTCTTTATGGCCGGTTTACTTCTTCGCGATGCTGTAGAAGCAGCCATTGTATCGGCTAAAAAGCTTAAACGAGCTGAAAAACCTGACGACGATTTGTACTTTCCAGATCCCAATAATCCAAAATGTTTTAGGGACGAACTGGATTGGATTTTATCCCATAATGAACATTTTTTAGATATAGAGGCCAAATTATCTACCAAATCACCCCAAGATTGGGAGGAGATCCTTCGCTTAAATGAAGCTAACTTTCTAAGGTTATGGTATTACCCGGTTAGATACTTACAGGATTTAAAAAAGACTGGTATCCAATATATTCGGGTGAGACAAGGGTCTGAACCACTATCTATTTCGGGTAAGAACAAAACCTATATACAAGAATCTTTCCGCGAATATAACGTAGACGAAGAAATTCAAAAATTAACCTAAATATACATACAATGAAAAATCAAGTAGTACACCCCACCCCAACCCAAGAACATTACAAAAATCTACCCCTAAACTTTAGCATTCAGCAAGCTAAAGAGATCAAGCGTTTTTACAAAAGAAAAGAAAACCAGGCTTAAAAAAATGAGTTCACTAACTGCAAATATTGTCTTCGCAACTTACCAGGCATTGTCTGATGGTGAGAAAGAAGCCTTTTTGCAGTTAGTAGCAGAAAAGGAGGATAAAAAGCCTGTAAAAAAGAAAAAACGAGAACGATACAGCAGATTAGAAGCAAAATTTCGACCAGGTAACGAATATATGTTAGAAGCCGAAATTTTGAATATGTAAAATACCTATGTCGCAAGACGATAACAGGCACGCTAAAGTAAAGTTAAGCTATGTGTTAAAGTGCGTGCCTGTTTTTTAAACTTAATGTTATGAATTTACAACATTTACTTTTCACTACACCGGGCAGCAATATTTGGTTTGAAATACCGGTAATATTACAAGCTATAGTACTGGCTATAATTTGCTACGCTATTGCTGAATTTGGCAAACGCTATGTTTTAGCCGTAGCATTTTTAAAACGAATGGATGCAAGGTTCCAGGAGCATTTAAAACTGCCCATTATTACCAAGCATTGGCTTCAGGTACATTCTGTAGAGCTTTATGCAAAAGCTCGTCCTAAATTTTGGAGTTTGGTGTTTAGTACCAAACCTTTACAGGACATCTACTGGTTTAGCGAAAATGATTACAACACGCTATTTATGATACCATTCTCACACGAGGAATTAAAATCCAAAAAAAACGAACAGGAAACCCAAAACATCCAATCATAGCAGTTTAGCCGTTGTACCCGTTGCAACGGCTTTGCTGTTATTAAATCAAATAGGAACTCCTTAAGCGGTTGCATGATGATTATTTTTCAAGACAATAGGAAATTAAGATGCAGAATAGAAGATTTCTCAATAATAGAGGAACATTGTATAAGGTACTTTCTTAAGAAAGTTTCCTATACCATAATCCTCACCATATTTGATAAGAAAACTTTTCAATTTTACAAAAAAGATGAATTCAAGGAATTTATCAGTCTGTATCAACGAGAGTACGATCATAGAGAATTTATGGTCAAATGGAACAACGGGGAGTATGACCATTTATTTGATGAAAATGGAAAACTAAAGCCCATAGGAGGATAAAATAAAACAGATATAAAATCAAATAGTTATGAATTTAAAATTGATAGAAAACAAAACGATTAGAAGGGGTGAACGTGAAGTTTCAATTAGTAAATCAGGAGTGTTTAGCTTTTCACTCACTGCGACCTTAGATTTGAAACTGAATAATGATGCACAAGTATGCTTTTTTCAAAATGAAGAGGATCCCACTTCGTGGTACGTTCAGGTAACCACTAAACAGGCTAAACAAGGCGTTAAAATACGAATCCACAACAAATCGGCAAAAGCCAATGCCGTTTTTATAGCAAAATCCATTGCGAATAGTACCCAAAACGACTCCGATAAAACCTTTAAAGCCCTGATTGGAAATGAAATAGATTTCAAAGGTATTCCCATCTATCCCCTACTCATAAAAAAAGCTAGTAATGTTTAAATATGGAGATCACCTTAGAAGATAAAGAAGAACGTAAAGCAGAGCAAATAGGTTTTGCCATTTGCACTATGGCGAAAGAACAAACCTACGGCATTAGGTATCATGAGTTCTTAAAGGAATTAAGCGATGGAACTAACAAAGGAAAATAAGATCAAACTTCCCCGTGCCATTTTTCAAAAGATGTGCGAGAACAATAGCGTGCAGTATATCCAAATGGGAAAAGCAAAGAAGATCTTCACGCACCGTAACGAACAGTATATCATCATTGGTTCAGCTTCCTCAGCTAAAGAGGGATGGATAAGTTGTAGTGCGGTAAAAGTAGTACTAAGATCACAATACAAGGGTAAATACGAACCACTATCCTATTACTTGGATCATAACGAAGTTAACCGTGGGTTACGACCTCGGGACTATTGCGCTGTGACCTTCCATCACGAAGGTAAAGAGTACGTAACGATAGCCAATACCTGGACGATCTTCTATCCTACAGATGAAGGCACACAAATAGATATGTTTAATTAAAAGAAAATAGATATGTATTTAGTAAAAGAAAATGAAGTCTACAAGCGTGAAAGAGCAGTAGAGTTTACCAACAAAGAAACGATTACTCTAAAGCAACCAAAGCCGGTTGTGTATGAGAAAGCGGAATATGATTGGTATATGACGGTAGCACTTGAAAAGGTAGATAAAGTAACCCAGGATAGGCACTTGCTTACCTCTGAATTGATACTAGGGTATAGATGGGCAATTCGTGAAGGTTTCAACCATCAATTAGATTCTGCCTTACAAAACCAATATGATTATCCAAGAAACCGAAATACAGTCAAAGGTATTCAGGGTTACATTGATAGAATTAAAAAGGCTTCGGATGCTGAAATGCGTTCAATAGGAATAGAGTAAACGAGACGTTTGCAACGGTTAAAACCTAACCCATAAAAATAACTAGAGGAATGAAAGTAGCATGTATAAAAGATCAAGGTAAATCAGCCGCTTACCCAACTCATTATATAGGGTTTGAATTTATCTATCTGAAATCTAAAAAAGAAAAGATCTTACTGTTTGAGAATCGTCTGGCTATAAGAGGAATCTGGCTAAACGATAAACAAATAGCAGATATGGTACAGACTTTAATTGATGCGAATATAAAATATACCGCAAGCAGAGAGGTATTATTTCATGTAGGGGATCAAATAATAATCGAAAGCTATAAGCATCGAGGATTGGGTACTTATGACATTGACGGGGGGTTAATGCAAACTCCAGATTTTGACAGAAGTCTAAAAATTGTAAAAGCATGATAAAGATCGATCAAATTAAAGTATACGGAAAATTTCAATTAGATCTTGATAACCCAGTTTCTATAGAGATTACCAATAAACTTTTCGCTGCAATAATTGAAATACTAGCTGAAAACCAAGAGGAGTTAAAACCATTTTTGGAGATAAAACTAAAATACCCAAAAACAGATAAAGGGGAACTCCCCAGTTCCCCGATACAATGATATTAATCATCAAATAGTACAATGCAAAACTACAAAAAAAACCAACAACCACCTATGCTTAACAGGGCTATTTTAGAGCTTGAAGGCGTTTTTAATGTTAAAAAAACACAAAAACAAGCGAGCATTGCAACGGCTCGCAACGGCAAAACCAATGAGCCGTTGCAAGACGAAGTAAAAGATCGCCAATTTGTATATCCTCGTATCTATCCTAAAGACATGGCAGCTGCGATGGACAACTATCGTAAGTACCAGGATCACTACAACGAGAAAGTTAAGGCAGAAAATTTGGGGATCACCAAATACAACAATGTGGTGAAGCGATATCGCAAAAAAAACCAACTACCAAAAGCCAAGCTTATGGCGCTTTCTAGCTTCTACAAGATGATATCGATCTACGACACCTGGGAACAAAACAAGCGTGTAGAAGCCTTTAATCGCACCTATGGTATGATTGCAGAGAAAACCAGGATTCAAAGCATTAAGTACAGCACAGAGCTTATTTTTCAGTCCATTATATGGCACTACTCCATGCAATTACAAAAGCGAGAGGAAGAACGACGAAAACTGGACGTAGCCGTTGCAGCACCCTTGCCAGAGGTAAAGCTACATAGCGGATGGCTAACAAAGAAAAAAGTAAAAGAGATAGTTAGACTGCCTATTTGCCAAAGAACGTTTAGAAGACACCGTGAACGCCTTAGCGAAGCCGGTATTTTAACCGGTTACAAGTTCGAAGGCTCGGCACGACCGGTTAAAATGAGCATAAACCAGGAAATTTTAACCAACATCACCGAAAACCAGGAAAAATCGACCGGAACTGAAAATCAATCGGCTAAAGGGGGCGAGCGGACAGTTTTACCACATAACAATGTATCTTTTTCTCACTCTTGCGCTTTAAATAAACCTAAAATAAAAGCGAATGTTAATAAACATTCGATAGAAAGGAATTCGGGCGATGCCCTCATGTCACTTTATTCTTCTTCTAAAAGAAACACCTATTCGCAAGATGCTGAAAAAAATGATGCCGGGCGCGAAAAAACACCAGGGGCGCGAAAAAAAATCACGATCAGTCAGTTTTTGCGCTCCAAAATCGAGAATGAAAATGAATTTTGCGCCAACCTTGCTGGCCATGCCTACGACAACTACACCCCGTTGCGAATTGAGATCCTGGAGAAAGAAGCGCACTCCGGATCTTTAGACCGGGAAGAATTTAAAACCCTGGTCATTCAGGAATTTTTCAAAATCTTCAGCAAGAATTATCGTGAAGCCACCCCATTTGCCGGCAGTTGGCGAAAAGCGTATAACACGTGGATGCGAGATAAGTTCATCACCTACAATAATTTAACCTTGCACAAACACAACATTGTTCAACGTGTTCCTCAGCTTCGTTGGAGATCTGCCTACGTTGGGCGCTTCATCAAAAACCACAAAGAATTTAAACTACTATTCCCTGGCGAATATTTTGATACCACCAGGACAACGGCAAAAGAAGGCGGTTTCGAATACACGATCAAAGCCTGGGAAAAACACTTGCAAGATCAGTCACGCTACCAAAGCAAAAAGAAAATACAAAAAGCTGAAGCACAGCGAAGAAAACGAAAACTAACCAACTACCAAAAAGTAGTTAAACACGTTAAATCGTATTTAAAGGATCGCATTAACCTGGAAGAGCTGCACACCAAAGTAGAGCAAATAGGCGATAAACAGTTAATCCAGGCGTTACCGGAAATTTTACAATCTCAACTTAAAAAATTCTTGTAATAATGGGTAAAGATTCACACAAAAAATGCCAATGCGGTAACCGGGCAAATCGAAAAATTTATTGCGCTAACTGTAGCGATATAAGAATGGGAATATTACTTAAAAATGGCAACGATCACTTAAAATATCAAAATAACCGTGGTCATAAGAGTAATCCAATATGGTATTCCATTTTATCCCAAAATGGGAATGGGCCACAAAAGATCATTACCGGAATGTTACGAAGGTTTGCAGCTTACAAAGACCGTGAATTTGTTAATGCAGCTAATATCATTCGTTTCTACGACAACAAAACGAACAATCTAATTTTTGAATTTAAGCCATGAGTTTAGTACAAATTGAAATAAAAAAAGCCAGTCAGGATGTTCTAAGATTATTCAAAGATGCCCTAAACGATTATGCTAGTTTTTTACAAACAATGATCGAAATGGAAGGACAACGAAATACAGAAAATTTTCAAATCAAGCTATCTATTGTGGTAGAGCTATTTTATGACCTACACAAAAAAACTGAAAAGCAAATTCCTTCAAAAAAACCAGGTTTAAAATTACCGTTGCATAAAGCCATTGTGCTAAAGGATGCATTGAGAGATCTTTTATCCCAAAAATCTACAGAACCATTAGATAGAAGTCGAGCGACAAAGTATTACCAAGCAATAGACCAGGAATTACCAACCAATAAACTAATCATATCACAAGCCGGATGAAATATTTAAACTATACCAGGCAAATGCCACCGTAAAGACTAGCAATTATTGAATTTGATGTTTACAACCTGCCAAAAACGTAACCTAAAATTCAATACGATGCAAGATTTAACCCAAAACACTTTAAAAGAGCCTAGAGAACTCTATAAAAAAGAAGTTATCGAGCTGTACCCTAAACACAGCTTAAAATCACTTCGAGAATTAATGCAATGGATTCAAAAAATAACCAATTACCGCAAGGATTTACCCGAAAAGCAAGTAACCGGATTGCGAAGCTTAACCATTAAGCAAGTAACGATTTTGTTTTATATGCTCGGATCGCCAAAAGGTTTTAAAAGTATAGAAGAACCCCCTGCGGAGTTGCAAAACCAATAATTATGATAGACTGGATAGAAGCCTTAAAAACCATTAAATGTGATTTTAAAAGTGAATATCAAGGAGGAACCGGGGAATATGAAGATTTGAATTATGGCAAACAGGAATTTTTATGGGATGCTAATAAATCAAAAATTTCAATTACATGGTTTGACACCGATCCCATTTGTACTTGTGAACACGGTGAGCTATCTCCAGAATGTGATTGTGAATGGAATTGGTTTTTGGAATCTGAACCTATAGTAAAGTTTTTTACAAAATCACAGTACAAAAAATTAACAGCACCTAATCTATTTGATAACACCGTTGCAACGGTTTAAAAAATTATAGATATGAATAAAAACAACAAAACAACTATACAAATTATTTTTTCTCCAATTGAAAGAGAATTTAAAGCGACAATCAAATTACCAAAAGACCAGGCTGAAATTATAAAAATTTTTACAACAAAAAGTGCTGATGAATTACAGAAAAAAGGGATTCTTCTTTGGTCTTCTTATAAATCCGAAAAAGACGAACCAGATCAGTACCTAAAACAAGGGGAGTTTCACTATTTATTTCCAAAGGAATGGTACCCGAATATCCCGGAAGGAATGGCAATTACAAATATTTTAGGTGATGAACTAAAGTTCATTCCTGGCGAAACCGATGATGATTCACGTTTTGGTTGTTTATGCTTTGGATTAGTTAGAAAAGAAACGCATTTAACTAAAAGTGAAGCCGAAAATATAATGAAGCTTTTAGGAGCAAAAGTATCTCACCCTACGTTTAGTTATAACGAATGGATATCTATGGTTAGTCCTCATACGATCATAACAGCGGAAGGTTATAAAATGGATTGTGAAGAATTTTGGTCGTATAGAACAGCTAAAGAGTTTCAAAATGATTGGTTTTTAGTATTCCCTAATGAAAAAAAATAGTACCGGCAAACCAAAAAGCCGTTGCAACCGTAACCAAAAACAACAAAACCGTTAATTTATTAACGGTTTTTGTTATTCTAACCGTTGCTAAACGGTCGTAAAATGATATTTACACTGCCTGAACGCAATTTTAAGTTAAATAATCACAAAAACCAACGTTTAACTGTATAAAAAATTAATTAGACTTTAAAATCCTGTTTACCGTTGCAACGGCTATTAACCGGTGAGCGCAAAAAACATCCTTCCCATCTTGCAAGCCATAAGAGTAAGAAAAGGTCTTAAATGGCAAGAACGCAAGACATTAGTGTAGCACTTAAGCGCAAACTGGAACCGGGAAAGAAGTATGATAAACTCATTCCGGCGGTAAGATGCGCCACTACCGATTTAGGCGAAGGTGATACCTTCCACACGGTAGAAGAAATGCGAGATTGGATTATTAAGTACTCCTGGCAAAGTGCCAGGCTTGCGCCATTGCTCAATTCTGGAAACCCTAAGCAATTAGCTAACAACATCTACCGGTTTCTTCACGACCACGTGCAATACACAGCCGATGGAGCTTTACAACAAATAAGCTCCCCGGCATGTACGTGGCGGAAAAGAAAAGAAGGTGTGGATTGTAAAAGCTTTTCGGTTTTTGCCAGTTCCATTCTTACCAATCTTGGAATAAACCACGCTATTCGCCAGGTACGCCAACCAGGCTACAACCCGGATAACTTCACGCATGTTTATGTGGTTATTTTTCAAGATCAAGACCAACAATCCTACTCTAATGATGCACCAACGTTTGTAATCGATGCTACAAGGCATCAAAATGAAGAAGTAACCTATTTAGAAAAATCAGACCTTATGATGTTACAACACGTTGGTCTTAATGCTCCTGATGTGGGAGCTTCACCAACATCACAAGTAGAAGACAATTTCAAAAGATTTTGTCATTTTTTAGTTGAAAATGGTGCATCCGTTGCAACGGTTCAAGCATTAATCAATGAAGTGTACTATTATTTGAATCGGGGTGTAGATCCTGAATTTCAAATTATCGAACATGGCGTAAGTGTGAATGGCAAAGCCTTCACCTTTCAATTAGACACCGATGCAGAATATCAACAAGGATTAGGAGTAGTAGTAACAGCCACGGCAGCACTTACTGCCGGAAAAGCCCTTATGAAAATGCTACCTCAAGATTTCTTCGGGAATACTTTTGGTGCCATTTTCGCCAATGGTTTTGACCTTTCTTGTTGGAATGCATCATATTCAGAGAGTAAAGCCCAGGCAGATCTAAGCATAGATATTCCTTACTTGATGAATGAGTACTCGGGCTTAGCAGACAATGTATCTACAGCAACGCTTAATAAGTTCTTAAACGCTATAGAAGCGTATATATCCAATGCAAAACATGGTCAGCAATCCAAATATGCGTCCTGTACAAGAAAAGGCTACGCAGCGGTGGAAAAAGCTGCTATAGAAGCCCGGGAAAATGTTTTACAAACGATAAAAAACGCAGGGATTAAACTTGTATCTACCGGAACACAACAGGGATTCCTAGAAACAAAAATGCCAAGTTTTGAAGGACGTACCTGGAATTGGGGAGACGACCCAAACGAACAGTTTACCTATAAAACCTATCGTCTTGAAGGTGGTAACACTACCCCTAACCTGGATCAAGATGTTACAGGCGGTAATTATCAGGACGGTAGCCCTACCGATCAAGATGTTACAGGCGGTAATTATCAGGGCGGTAATCAGGGTGGTGATGCTCCCATCATAGATAATGATGATGACAATAAACCCAATCAAGCCGGTATGTATATAGCCGGAGCTGCGATAGGTATCCCATTGCTCATTAAAGCCTTAAAAGCCAATAAAAAATCGAAGTAACATGAAGCCAGTATTAATCATATCTTCAGATAAAACGGTATTTCATCATACCGTTGCAACGGTACTTAGCCAGGTTTCTTGCCTTGTGCCAGAAAGCTCTATCGATTCTATGATGGTTAATTCTGTAAACACCTGGTTTCAAGATAAATTCAAGCCGTTTGCAGAAAGCTACATTGAAGCCGTTGCAACGGTAGATCAAGCAAACATCATGCTACGCGACTTAGCCGTTGCGAGAGCATATTACCAAAGCAAAAAAAATCAGCGCACCCTACTATCTTCAATAAGTAAGGCGTACAATCATAAGGTAAACTATATCACCAAAGTGATAGAAGCCGTACAAGGTGGTATTAAAGCCTATTTAAAATCTTTGGGAAATTCAAACCCAGATTATAAACTGGTACAAACCAGGGTGAGCGCACAAATCAATAAGATAGAGCCTTATACCTGGAATAGTGATGAAACCGTAGTTTCTCACGCCTGGTATCACAACGGCACCGTTGCAACGGTGCCAGGAGAAACCACGCAACCGGTAAACCCAAACCCACAACAACCGATGCAACCTAAAAAGGGGTGGTTCGATCGGAATTACAAAAAAATCATGTTTGGAACATTAGTTCTAAGCTTAATCAAAAAGTAGAAAACGCAGCAACGTCCATAAATCAGTAATTAATTAAAACCTATTTAAAAATGAAGTTTGGAAAACTTTCTGTATCAAATGTTAGCCAAGAAGCTGCAAGCTTCGGGGGAGCTGTATTAGGTGCTGCTGTATCGGACGGTGCAATAGCCTTAGTTCCTGCCGAGCAAAAGCAAATGGCACAAATCGGAATGACTGCTGGCGGTATTGTACTGGCATCAGTCGTAAAAGGAAAATCCACTGCCGATGTCATGCTAAAATTATCAGGTATTGGTATCGCTGTTAAACAAGGACTTAATCTGCTTCGTGACTTCGCAGCCGATAAGGTGACCGTAGATTCATCATCTATGGCTTCAAAATTCGTAGGCGGTACAGTCGGCCTTGCCTGCCCTTGTGAGCAAGGATTAAACTTTCCTGGTTTAAAGTTAACGCCACCGTCGCTAAATTTTAATAGCGCTGTAATGCCTAAACAATTAGGGATCAATAAAAGCGCTGCGGGAGCTTTTTAAAAAAAAACTCGCTACTAAAAAATGTTCATCAAAAATTATTCATCAATCTTAAAACGAACTAAAAATGACTGAAATTAATAGAACTGAAGTGCTTACTGCTTATAACTTCATGCAAGTAAAAAAGGATAGTTTCTCTACTGGTTTAGCCGAATTAATCGGAAAAGACCAGGTAAGACTTACTCCACACGTTGCCTATATTAGAAAAGATGCTTCAGGAGCTTCATCTTCTTATGATTTAATCGATGCGAATACCACGCAATTATCTGGTATTTCTACCATTAAAGGCAATACCCTTTCGGCTAATCAGGCGATCATCTTTGATCGTATAGCTATTGGTTTTGCTGAAGGTGATGCTAATGGAAAACCAGGGGAGCAAGATTATTCTGCCGGTGATGTTCCTGCGATTCTTAGAAATGCAGATTTGGTTATCGAGCAAAACAACCGTGAAGTAATTAATCTTCCGGTATCTGAACTTATTAAAGGTGAAATGCCGGCTACATCATTAGATCATTATTATGATTTAAAAGGCTACGCATTCTTAGCCGATAATACCGAAATGACCTGGAAACTTAAGTTCCCAAGCGGTTCTACATTTACCGCAGCCGATACTAAAGCAAACTTCATTGAAGTAAGACTACAAGGATTCAAAACCTCTCGTAAGGTAGATTAACAACATTTGGTTGGTTAGTAAACTCGAAAATGCCCTGCCTGCTCTTTAGGGTAGGGCATTTTTATCTAAAACTTCACAATGATGCATAAAATTAAATGGCATACTCAAACACTGACCATTCCTGTTGGACAGACCTATGACCAAAAGTCTATAACTATCCCTAAAGGAGAATCAGTAGTTGCTGCTGCGGTAGCATCCAGGACAAAAGATCAAATCATTGACCTGGGATTAAAAGAAAACGGAAACACCATTGAAACCGCTATGGATTTGGATTTCTGGAAACGTAGTGATGGCGCAAGCTTCGTTGATGGCTTTAAACCATTGGAGTACAAAGGTAATTCTGATGTAACTATAGAGCTTACGGCAAAGAGCGCATTAACTGAAGCTATTCAGGTTCAGGTGGTATTTGGAGTGATTCAAAACGATAGCTCATGTTCGTAAAAGGCACTCTGGCTAATAAGCTCATTACAGATGACTGCGAATTCTCACTTAAGGGAATGGTAGAACCTACATTCTACAATTTTGGCGATGGAAATGTAAAGATTGACCAGGCAAAGGTAGAACCTGAAGTAAGCTTTAGTGCCGGTGCTACTGGTGTAATCATGCAAAACACAGTAAGTATCAAATTTGAAGAAGGGGCAAGAAAAGAACTTAGGTGTTTTTATGTCTCAATAGAACAACAATGTTAAAAAGTTATGGCAAAACCAAGTTTAGACGAACTTATAGAATGGCTGAAACAGAATGAATTAAATCGTTTTGAAGTATTTGATATTGATGCAGATAAACCGGTTAATACATGCCTTTCTTTTCAGCAATTAAACGATAAATATACCAGTCCTTCAAATTACTTCAAGAGTTTGATGCAAAATGGTATATACAACATTCAAATTAATCGCAAGAAAAAGAACGGATCGAGCCACAAGAAAATAGGTTGCGGATTAAACTTTGCGCTAGGAAAAAATAATGATAACGTTGCTGCAAGTGGTGGTCTGGCTCGTCCGGCTGCCACACAGCAACCTTCTATGCCTGGCTTAAGCTTTGCCGATACTCAAACATTAGATTTCTACAACAAGGCACGGAACTACGAAGAATTACTACCCAAGTATCAGGCTATTGAAGCTGAACTTCGTACCACTAAAGAAAAGCTCGATCAAAAGGAGAAAGAGCTGTATAAAATTGAATTAGGTAAGGAAAAAGAACCTTCGTTCACAGAACAGCTCGTAAAAGGATTTGCACAAGATCCTAAAGCAATTCTGGAAGCGTTCATGCAATTGAAAGGGCAAGGCAATGCAAATGGTCTTAACGCTCCTACTCCACAGCCACAGCAACCGCAATTATCCCCAACAAAAAGAATGACGGTTGATCTTATAACCAATCCTCAAATACCTGATGAGACGGTTAGCGGAGCGTATCATTTGTTAGTACAGGCGCTTTCCGGTAATCAGGAACTTGTAGACGAATATGTACAAATTTTAAGAAACCATAAAATTATCGAATAACATGCCAGCAACAGCTACAATAGTGGTATTGGGAAAAACCCAGGAAGAAACCACAAAAAAACAAGAGTCTTTAAACTATTTAGCACAAAATGCCACAGTACTAGAATTAGAACGTTTGGCAGAACTCGCTAAAAGCCCAAAAGCCAGGAAAATGTTAAATCAAAACTGGTTTATGCTTAAAGCTTACGTATAAACTACAAATCAAATGGTACCAGTTCCCGATACAATAAAAAATTATGTAATTCCGGTACTCGGAATTGTCGTGGTTGGTGGTGTAGCCTATGTCGCTTACCAGTATACCAAAAAGGATGAAATCCCCAAGCTTGCTAAAAACCCGGATTACCCGGATTCGGAATTAAGCGATGTAGAAGCTTCAGCAATTGCTGAAAGACTGTATGCTGCTATGGTTACCACTTTTGCTGCGAACAAAGAGGAAACAGCAACGATAGTTAATGCACTTCAAAACCTAACGCAAAATGATTTTATAAAGGTATATGAAAAATTTGGTGCAAGACAGTATAGCAAATTCTGGAAAAATGAAGGAGATCCTTTCACTAGCGATGATCTAAGTTTACTTGCTTGGTTAAGTTACGAACTATCTCCAGAGAATTTTGCTAAAATCAAACAGCTTATTCCTGAAGCTCTTAATTATTAAACCATACTCGCTATGCCAATAAATAAACCTTTTAGATTTTTTGATAGAGCCACGGGTACGGTAATACCGGGTGTTACGGTCATTACGTATGATAACCAGGGCAATGAAGTTGATCGTGGAATAAGTAATAGCAAAGGCGTAGCACATACAACTTCAGAAACCGATCATAAGGTTCGCTTTTCTTTTCCTGGTAAAAAAACAATTACCAGAAATTATGGAAGTGCTGCGACGAAAGTATACATGGACATAGATCCAAATTATGAACCTCATAGTGAAAATACCATGACAAAAAACTTCACAGTAGTGGATAAAAATGGAACACCGGTTTCAGGGGTTCACATTTTTACCAACAGTAGCAATGTTACGGTAAGCGATATCGACGGTAAAGCCACGCTTAGTGCTAATGCCGGAGACAAAATTACTTTTTCGCACCTATCTTATACTGGACAACAACATGCAGTTGAAAATGTACCTAGCAGAATAGTATTACAACCGGGTGTGAATCAACTACCGGAAGTAGTGATTTCCCCAAAAAAGAAAATCAACTGGTGGAAACCTGCCGGTGTACTTACTGCTTTTATTATGCTTATCTCAATGGGCGATAAACCTAAAAAAATCAAATTGTAATGGCGAATTTTGAATTATATGCACCAATAGTAAGATATTGGGAAGGAGGATACCAAAACAATCCTAAAGATGGAGGTAATTTCAATTCTTTAGGTCAGCTTGTAGGTACTAATCACGGTATTTCTGCAAGGTGGTATGAAAGTGTGATTGGTCGACCACCTACCAAAGCCGATATGATGGCGATCACCAAAGCAAAAGCAAAAGAACTATTTAGGGTATACTTTTGGGATGCCCAGGGTGGCAATGATATCAATAGTCAAGCTATCGCTAATACCATCATTGACCATGAAATTAATGCCGGTAATGGCGTAAAACTAGCCCAGGAATGTTATAACGATTGGTTTAAAAAACCTTTTGAAGAACGATTAAAAGAAGATGATGATTTTGGAGATAAAACTTCAGCAGCGATTAATTCTGTAGATCCTAATCGTTTTGTTCCGCTTTACAATGGATATAGGGAACGTCATTACAGAACCCGTTCGAACTCCGCTGAGTTTATAGATGGGTGGTTGAAACGCCTTAAAGCCTTTGCTATTCAAAACAGCACGACCATATCTATGTTTACCGTTGTAGCCGTTGCAACGGCAGGAATCATTCTTTACCGTTTAACTCAATAATCAAAATCAAAAGTAAATGCCAGGAGTAAATAAAGATCGAGTAGGTACCGGAGGTAGAACCGAAATACCAAGTAGCCTGATTGAAGATATTGAAAACCTAAAAGATAGCAAGAAAAAGGTTATTGATTTAGGCGATATCCAGGCAGATGCTATTGATGAAGCATTTAATGATTATGCTTACGATGAATACCTGGAGTTTGGTTTACCTATTGAAATACCGGCAACCGGATTTGTCGAAGTTCATGCAATACAGAACGACAAAAAAGTAGTTTGGTTATTTACCGGTGCTAGTGGTTCTTATGACGGGAATACCACATTAGCTATTCTTAGTGATTTCACAAGAATAAGCTTTGATGGTGAAGTAGATCTCGAAGCCATTCGCACCGCTCTTGGTGATTCTCCAGTCCTTGCCGGTGGGAATACAGAAGATACGGCTAAGACGTTACGGGATGAAATTGACACTATAAAAGAAACATCTATAATAGTAGAAGCTAGTGATTCTACTATATACGCTGAAGAAAAATTACTAACGTTCGAATTAAAGTCAGATGCATACACTTCTGCCGGAATTTTCGACGGAGATAAAATGATTAAAAGATTATGGGATAATGAATTTTTCCCAGGTGGAACAAACACTAGAAAGATTGAATATAAAGATAATTATGGTAATTATCTGGATGGGAATTATCAAGTAAAAATCCTATCAACACTCATTCAACCTGAATGGTTAGGAGTTATTGCCAACACCTCAGATTTAAAAAATCACCCTGAACAAAAGCTTTCTGGACTGGAACAACCGAAGTGGTTTCATTCAGATGGCAATAGAATGTACTACAGCGTTGGTTATAACGAAGGTGAGGGATCAATCAAATATTTCAACCTTGATGAAATAGAAAATGGAATGGTTCGACGTAAACATGACACCTACGGAGACCCCATGTTTGCTTATGGATTATGCACTGATGCCGAAAATTTATATTTAGCCGGCTACGCAAGCTATGGAAGCAATACTGGCTCTATGATTTTTGCAATCAATAAAACAAATTTTGATTTTTTAAATTTTTCAGCAGGAATATCAAGAAATTACTCGTTAGGTGGCACTCACGATGTCATGGAGGGGGATGAGTATTCTACTTCTGGAAATTCTGGATTAAATCAGATAGAGGGTATTACGGTGCAACAATCAGGTAACTATGTTTTTGCTTCAAGACCATCTAATAATACAATAGTAGTTAACAATAAGACTACAGGAGAGCTTGTTAGAACTATTTCTAACATAACAAGTCCTAAGTGGGTGTGGTTAGAAAATGATAATGTTATGTGGCTTATACATGATGATAACGTTATTGAAAAATATACAGTAAATGGTGATGGAACATTAACTTCTTTAGGTATTACAATCAATTCAACAACAGCACCTATATATTTAAGGACAGATAATGGAAAATTATTAGTAACTGATTCGGCAGATAATAAAGTAAAAGAATTTAACACTTCAGATGGGAGTGCTACGTCTGTAGTCATAGGTAGGACAGAAACTTATGCTCAAGACGCAACTGTATATGATGACAAATTCGTTATTAATGAAGGTAGTGCGGTATATGACAATAATGGAAATATTTGGGTAGTCGATGATGGCAATTACAGATGGTTGAAATTTACGTCTGTTGGTGATTACGATGATGTATTTGGTATGCAATTACCACGTACATACGGTGTTGAAGTGGACGAAAACGACAAATCAAAAATATACACTAACGGATTAGTTTATCAAATCACGGATTGGAATAATCCCACAGAAAATTGGTCACTGATTTTTAATTACACAAAAAAATTAAATCTTGAACAATACTATTCCATAAGAACACCGGTAACAGTTGACAATAGAACGTATGCTTTAATCAGGGAAAATGGGGAATCAAGAATATATCTTATTGCTCCTGAAAATGTTGAATATACTGGCATTTTTTCTACACAAATAAGAGCTAGTTTAGATAAGGATTTAAATTTATTAATTGATAAATCCGGAAGTCCTTTAAGTGCTTATAGGCTTCCTTTTCAATCATTTGACGTTAATAATTTTCCTGTATATGGTCCTGAAGAAATTATAGCCACATTAAATAGTAGAAAGCTAATAGACCCTAATAACGCTGGAACAACGCAGTCAAAGCTGTCATGGAGAGAAACTTCAGATGGTAAGATATGGCAATTTAACACAACCCCTGATCAAAATTTCAAATTGGGTGGTTTAAAAAAAGAAATTGGAACTGATTGGTCTGTACTAGCTCTACCTCCAACTTTTTTAAATTACACGGGTGAATATACTGAAAATGGCTTTTTCGACATTGGGAATGGGACTAATTTCCCTGGTGGTTCCATTTATACCGCAGAAGAATTTGTATTGGCAAACCACAAAGGCGAGTTTTGGAAGAACGGCCAAACCAACATGCTCTTTTTGTACCATCAATCAGGATTGTTAATTCGTCAATTTGGAATAGTTCGCGATGATCTTCCTTTTGGTATGCAAATGGCTGGTAATGTTTTTTCAACAAGAGGCCACATTGTTAGTGGAAATCTTTTTTGGTTTCAAAACGACGAAAGTTATAATGGAGGTATTGGTGTTTGGAAAATTCCTGATGTGTATAATTTTGAAATTCAAACTATAGATGTTCAACCGACCGTTAATAATGGAAAAATTTTTATTAAACCATTTAATGAATCAATTTTAGACACATTAAATGCTTCAGAAAAATTATTGGTCTCAGATGGCTTGAATGTTGATTTTTCCCAATTGCCTGATAATTTTGATAAGACGAAATTATCTTATGTGATTGAAAAATTCAATGTCAAGTTAGATTACAATGAAATTTATACTTTTTATTTTACAACTAATTGCGGAATCCGAGTGTCAGATAAGGATAATGTTCTTCGCATCAATGAGTATGATAATGATCAATTAAACACTTTTAGTTTTTCTTTAGGTCAACTTGATTATGAGCTTGGTAATGTTGAATTATCAATTGAATTAAGTGGTCAAAAAGGCACTACTTTGTTATGTGAATATGAGTCAGCCAATGAAACTAGGAAACAAATTCCTTCTGAAAAAATATCAAGTTTTAGACCTGTAACAGATAAAAAAATAAACTTACTCAAAAACCTAAAAAGGCTTGATTACGTTGAAGAAATGTATGGTTGGGAGTTATCTCCAAAAAACACAAATAATCTATCTAATTTATATTTAATCAGTGGACAAAATTCACTGAATGCTGAAGATGTATTCTTCTATTATAACGTTCTTCCAGATGTTCCTGTAGCTTCGGTTATCAGAAAAATTGGAAGAAAAGCTAATGAATTTTGGCAACTCGACTTATCCTTCAATGAAGGTTCTACAACTGGTTATATCGAAGCCGCAAATGATGTTTCTTTTTTTATTTCAGATGCTTCTGGAAATAAAATCATCGAAATAAAAAAAATACAAACACCACGAGTAATTGAGATTAATGGCGTTCAGTTTCCAGACATCAACAGTAGCACTACCAAGTTTAATCGAGTAAAATTGAATGTTTCTAAAAACGGCATAAGAATTCTAGGCGTAGATGGAATAACCTACGGGTATGCACAATTTGACGATAATCTTAATTTTTTTGATCAAAATGCAAACTGGAAGGATATTTATAGTCTAAAAATAGAAATGAATGTTTTTAACCCCAATTCAGGTTTAAAATATGGCAAACGGGTTCAAATTAAAAAAGCAATTGTAACAATAAATTAATATGAATTTCAAAGAAGCTCTTGAAGAAATCATCAGGGATCATCAAAAAAAAATATCTCCTGAAATTGATAGCAATGTTGTTATGTTTTTTCAAAAGGAAAGAACTTATACCCCATCATTTATTACTTCACAAAAAGAGAGTTTGCCTGATTATACAAAATCGGTATTAGAACAAACAATACCTGAATTGTTATATATAGCTATAGCTAGAAACGAAAAAGTTATTGCTCCAGGTATATTCTCACTAACAGAACAAGAAGTTAATTCAAATTGGAATTTAAATGAATAATACAGCCATAAGAAAAGAAGATTACGACAGAAATACGCGTAAACAATCTGAAGCTAATTTGGTTCAAAAAGAATCTGAAAAAGCCCTTCTACCTGTTGATATCATAAAATTGCTATTGTTACAAAAAGAAAATTTGCGAAATCTTCCAAATGTGAAGATAGCAGATTCAGCCCCAACGAGGGGGTATTATAAAAAACCATTTATTGTAATTAATTCATCTAGCAGCAGTGTACTTGGCTGGTATTTAAGCTCTGAACAAAATCAAACTTGGACTCCTATTAAAGATTCTGAAGTTTTAAAACATGAATACAATCGAAGTTCAGGGACGGTAAGATTAGATAGTAATGCCGGACGATCGCAAACAAAATCAGATGGTAGTGGTCATAGCTATTTAAGGTATACCATTAGCGGTGGTATAATTGCAGGAGCTTGTGAAATATGGGAAATTAACGCGCCTAGTGAGCCTTCGGTATATTATGCAGACGATACAACACCGGTACCTAAAATACCTTCAACCTTTGTTGCAGATAAAAAAATGAATCTTGTTATTTTTTCTATAGCTCCAAGCTTAGCGAGATATTTTTTTGTACCCCTAGAAGAAGTTTAAAGGAAATGAATCAGATCGTTACACATCAATTAGCATTACTTCAGCAGTATCAACAAAAAACCAATCAAGATTGGTATGTTTTCGCTGAAACTAATTCTGTACAGTCTACCTGGGCGTTTGATCGGTTCAGGATTGGTAGCCCGAGCACGGCTATAGAAGTTGCTGTATTCGAAGATAGCGAATTAATTTCTGGTGATTTTGGAGCTAATGGCAGTAATCAATATGGCGATTTTCCTGTTATTTTGAATGGTGCTACAAATAAAGCGCTCGACGTTCAGCCGTTTTCGCAAAAGGCTAATTTTGAACATTCGTTCACGTTTGATCTTTCAGCAAGTGCCGGGAAGAAATACATAGCCATTCGAAACATGGCAGGTATCTGTTACCAGGTATATTCTTATCCGACAGGATATTCAGCGACGAGGGAAAAAAATGCGGAACTCACGAGATTCTATGCCGCAGCTCTTGGAGATGTGCGTACCTGGGCGAATTCTATTGGGCGAATTCGTTTGGATAACCAGGTAATGGAAGAAGATCCATTCGGTAATTGGTTAGAATGCCATGCAAAAGAGGTGAGACTAGATAACACGACTTTTGCTGGCGGAGAACCTGTTAATACGGTGTTATCGACACTCGATGTAAGCGAAGAAGTAGGAGGTACATTTACCTTTGCCGGTCTTACGCACTCCAATCCACAAGCTTACGATAGTTTAGATTTGAAAGCCTGGACATTAACCCAAAATCAATAATCAATTCATCATAATTATTTAATTCTCAATCATGCAAACATCAATCATTAATTTTTTAGAAAAAAGAGACTGGTACCTTCAATTGTTAATCGGAGTTGTACTGGCCATTCTTGCACTCACCTTGTGTGCCATTTTGGGCGGTCACGATTTTCAGGCCTTAATCGCTGTAACATTACTGGCAGCTTTTAAAGAACATTATTTGGAGCATAGAACAAAAGAAGCCTTTCATTGGCGAAACTTCTTGTTACTGATCCTGCCGGTGGTAATAGGTTTCATCATCCTTCATTGGTAGTACTGGACTTTTTCTTACTCAATTTTTATTCATCATTCATCAATCATTAAACATTCATCAAAATGAAACGATTTGTATTTTTAGCACTAGCATCATTTTTCACCCTGGTATTGTTCACATCAATGGCAATTGCCCAGGAAACCACAACAACTGAAAAGTTTGAAAAAGCCGATCAGGAATTTCGGAATTCTGAAACTTCAAAGGCATTCGATTTAAGTGTTTCCAAAGAACTTTTAGCGATATCTAAAACCGTTGCAACGGTAAATCCCGATCAGATCCTTACCAATCATCCAACACTACCAAAATTGTTAGATGAATTTGTAGATCATGCCAGGTACGAGCAAATAAACTACGTACCGGTACTTCAGAAATTAGAAAAGGTAGCATTCATCCAGGCTAATCATAATTTTCTCGGTGCCGTCCTGGAAAAAGGTAAAACCATTGTACTCAATGAACACTTACTACAACGTCCAAAATTGCTTAAGGTGGTGTTCTTTCATACAATGGGAACGCTCTACGAAGTTGCGACAACCGACAATCCAGGTCATGCCATTATGGGTGAGCATTGGGTAAATGATAGCAAACACGAATGGATCGCTGAAGAAGTACTAAAACGTCCTTACTGGCGTACCAGGTATTTTAAAAAACTGGCGGTTAAACACGGCACTTCAATTTAAGACTATGGAAACGTTATTTGCTCTCATTGTAAGCGCTGTAGGTTTTTGTGGCTATTTCCTTATTGGGGAGAATGTACTTTGGAAGAAAAAGACCGATAAGTATTACAGAAAGCGTAATACCATGCGATTCTTTAATGCGGTTTTTCTCTATAGCGCAGCGGAAGATATCGCTATGATTTTCTTCTACCTCGATATGATGCCTGGTATTGTTTTTCAATTCATTTTATGGATAAAAGCTATCCTGGTGATTACCACTTTAATCGTGTATTTCAGTCAGCGTAAAACTTTCTCGCAGACAGAAATTCCGGAGAAAGTACACCAGGAAAAAATCAAAAAGTTTAAAAACAAAATACATCAGGAGATCCAGGAGAACAAAAAATTCAGCGAAACCACAAAAGCCGATTTATGCACCGTTCTTAATTCAATTTAAATATGGATACCGAAGCAATCGTAAAAACGCTCATAACAAGCCTTTCAGCAATAATTACAGCTTTTGGTGTTCCGCAGATCATTAAGAACTGGAATGAAGCTAAAAAGCTTAAAAACAGTACCATTTTAGAGAAACTAAAAAAAGCTGAAGCAAAAAACCAGGAGCTAGAAAAAGCATTCGATAAGAAAGACGATCAACTTAAGGAACTGCAACTTAGAATATCTGTTTTCGTTCCGATTGTGACCAGTCAAAATCGAGATAACCAGGAATTACTAGAGCTTTTAAGAATGCTTCAATCAAATAGTACACAAGTAAACCTCACACCAACACAACTGTAGTATGGAAAAAATAAATATCACTCCATTTTTATATGTGGCTATTGGCATATTAAGCTATTTGCTATTAACAAATAGTTGTTGTCGTGATGTGGTTGTTGATGAAACGACAACCATAAAAACTGAAACGGTAACGGAAATTGATAGCTCCAGTAACCAGGAAATTAAAAACCAGGTTCCGGAGCAGGTTTCCATTGTTGAGCATAAGGACAGTATTTCGATAATTCCGAAAGAAGAAGTACACAAGCAAGATCCTGAAAAGGTAAAGCAAGTGAACCGCTATAGAGATACCACGTATTTCGAAAATGCCGTGGTATATAGTGATATTCTTTCGGAAGGTCGATTGCTGAAAATCGATCTTAAAACAAGTATCGATCATTTACGGACCACAATAACCAAAACTAAAACAGTTATTCGAAGTCCGGGTACATTTTATGTACATCCTAAAATTCAATTCACACCTGGTTTAGTGAGCCAAGCCGGAACCAATGTCCTTTTCATCAAAGGAAATTTTGGCGCATCCGCCGGAGTAGCATATTCTTTTATTAATCCTAAAACGCCTTTTTTGTTTGAATTAGGTGTTATTATAAAGCTATAATGATGTTACAAAAACTATTAACTATTGGAGGGGTAGCCCTTGGTGCCTGGTATTTCGGAAAAGATAAAGTACAAGGCTATTCCAAAGCATTGGATAACATTAGCTTCAATCTCAAAAACACCTCGAATCTAAATTTTGATGGAAATGGGGGAATGCAGATTGATGTTTCTGTAGAAGTAGTCAATCCCACGACTACTAATTTATCCATACCCGGGAAAATGATTAATATCAAAAAGATTGATTTTTCTACTCCTTCGGGAAAATACCTGGGAACGGCTTTTCCTAATGTCAACAATATAGCATTACCGGCAAATAGTAAACAAGTAATTCCCAATATCCCGGTTCAAGTTGCGATATCGGATGCCTTAAGCAATTTTATGGAGGTGATCGAGGTTTTTAGCGACACTTCAAAACTGCGTATTACGACCACCATTGAAGCCTTCGGTAAGGAGTTTACAATCAATTAAAAACAACCACCAGGTATGATCGATCAAAAAAGGCTGTTGAACATTCTAAATAAAGAAAATCCAACCCAAGCAGAATTGGAGGAAATAACGAATTGGAAACCAGTAGTAGGGCAAAACATTCTCTATTCGTTTTATACTCCCATTTGGCTTTGTGAGGTAATGTATAAGTTGGCAAAAAAATACGGTTTCCAACCTGAAGGGAAATTATTAGAGCCGTCTTGTGGCAATGGCAATTTTTTATCGATTCTAGATCGTCCTGAAAACTGTACCGCTTTTGAACTAGACCAATTAAATAGTCGAATAGCTCAAAAGCGTGTACCTAAAGCAAAGGTATTCAATCAATATTTTGAAACCGCATTTTTGCAAGAACCCCGATACACAACGAAACTTCGAAAAGGTGTTACCTGGTTGAAAGACTATCCTTTTGACCTGGTAATTGGGAATCCACCATACGGCAAGTACAGCGGACTTTATGCGCCATACTTCAAAAACTTAAAGATGAAGCAAATGGAGCAATTTTTTATGTTGCAATCGATGAAGCTCTTAAAGCCAGGCGGGCTATTGGTATTTATTACCGCTTCCTCTTTTATGCGTAATGATAAAACCTATAATCACGAAAAAAAAATGATCGGAAAATATGCAGAATTTGTCGATGCCTATCGGATGCCAAAGGTTTTTAAGGATACCGCAGTACCTACTGATATTTTAATTTTTAGACGAAAGTAATATGAAAGAGTTAAGACAGGAAATAGCGAACGCACTAAAAGGTGCAACGTCAAAAACAGCGCCTAATGTATATGCCAAAATCCAGGATGGAGAAGGCTATCAAATGGTAGAAGAACTTATCATTAAAATGATGGTCGAAGAACAATTTACCGCTGCCGGTTGCATCCCTCATATCGACAAAATGTTACCGGATGAGTGATTTTGTAAAGATCACGAGTAACGATAACTGGTTTAAGGAGCATCCAGAAAAAATAGCCGGTATCGAAATAGAAACGACATCATTTCATTTTCCTATTCAGGTTAAAGGAACGAAGGATGATGTTTTACGAGTAACCGGAACCGGAGCTTCCAATGAAAAGGCAAAGAAGCTTCGCCTGGCGAAAGCCAAAGCTAAAGCAATATTAATTCAATTAGAACTTAGATAAATACTGAAAAGTAATGAAACCCTACTATACAAGAAAACTTTCAGCAGAAATAAGCAATATCGTTAAGAATAATAAAGATCTTCTTACCGGTTTGATCGGATCTTCACAAGGATTAAAAAAACCGGCTTCCAAAACCTACACCATTGATGAAACGGTAGAAAAATATAATCCAGGTATTACTGCCGATGAAATTAAAGCCTGGGTATGGTATCGAAAGAAACAAGGCGTACCCATGCACTCCTGGAAAAGCTATTTTGTAGTAGATAGTGAAAAGCTTCGTTTTAATTGGATGAAAAAAGGCGTGTTATTTTATGATGGCGATAACTACGTGCCTTATGCCGTATTTACATTTGGAAATATCTATACAAAATTACACCAGGTTAAAAGCCAGGAAGAATTTATTGTAAAAACATTCGGGCAAAGTGTGTATAATAACCATATTGAAGTCCTGGAGAAATTAAAACCTACTCCCCTATCTGTTTCTAACCCGGTAGCCACCGAACGACCGATTATACTTGCCATATCTGAATTTCCGAAAAACTTTAAAATCAATACACTTAAAGAATCTACCGGTGTGATTTTAGAAGAAGAAGTAACGCTATTAAGAGCCTTTGAAAAGTGGCTTAAAAGCCTTACTGATGAAGAAATTCGCAAGACAACTCCTTTTGAGATTATCGCCTATTATATAGAAAATCAACCAAAGCCAAGGAATATTGAAAAAATAGAATGGCAGGAAATTAAGAAGATTACCAGGGACGAAGGGGAGCGACTTTTTAAAGAGTTTTTACATACTGCACTGGAAAATAGCGACCAGATTAAAATAGATGCGCACTACAATTCTACCTACAATGCAACCGCACCGTTGCAGTACCAAAAAATACCGATTGGTATTGAGGTTTCTCGTACTTTTATGGGTTTTCCTTTAGAGGTTAGAAAAGCGCAGCGTGAGGGTATTGCATTTATGGAGCTTGTGGGTAGTGGTATTGTCGCTTATGATGTCGGTGTAGGGAAAACCATTACGGCTATTATAGAAGTCGCTACAGCCATTAAGAACGGCAAATGTTCCCGACCACTTATTGCAGTTCCCAACCCAACGTATAAGAATTGGATTAAAGAAATGATTGGTGACGGTAGCCTTGCCGGGGTACTTACCGGGACCGGTATCACCATTAACGATTGGTTCAATTTAGGAACGAATTACGATCATGTTAACCTGGATAAAGAAGTCTCTAAAAATTCTATTACCCTAGTGAGTTATGAAGGTTTACAAAAGATAGGCTTTAACGAATTTACGCAGCAGGAACATTTTGAGCAGCTTGCCAAGATCGTAGGACAGGACGAAGACAATAGCGCACGTGATATCGAGAAACAAAAAGAAAAGTTTAGAGAGATCATTGGGGTAGGTTTGAAAGACACAATTGCCGATATTGAAACTTTAGGATTTGACTATGTGGTGATCGATGAAGCGCATAATTTTAAAAATGTTTTTTCTGAAGTAAAGAGTGATAAGGATGGCGACAAGCATTTTCATATTAAAGGCGGTTCTCCATCCAACAGAGCGATAAAGGCATTTTTCTTGTGTAATTACATTCAGCGAAAATTTGGGCGTAATGTGATGCTGCTAACGGCTACACCATTTACCAATTCGCCCTTGGAGATCTACTCCATGCTTAGCCTGGTAGCGCATAAATACATGAAGCAAAATCATATTGAGAATTTACGCCAGTTCTTTGAGCAATACATTTCGGAAACTTCGGAATATGTGGTTGATGTTTCAGGCGAAATCAAGCAAAAGAATATAGTTAAGAGCTTCAACAATCGTATATCCCTGCAAAAGCTTATTAATTCTCATATCAATTTTAAAACCGGAGAAGAAGCCAATATCCCAAGACCTTGTAAGATCAATTTACCCAAAACTACGGTAATGACCGATGAAGGGATTAAGAAGCTACCAAAAAACGAACAGGTACTAACCTATTTACGACAAACGGAACTTCAGGCCGATATTCAATTAGAAATTAATGCCCTTGCTGCGGAAGGGGCAAGTAAAGATGATCCTGGTCGAATCCTATCGTTAATGGCCGATAGTCAAAACAATGCGCTTAGTCCGTTTTTGGTTGGAAAATCAAACCAAAGTAAAGTTTCGCATTTAAACCAGGGAATGCCCGAAGATTATAAAGAATTTGTTCGTGAATCGCCTAAAATAGAATATACGCTTAAGTGTATTGCAACCGTTAAAAAACATCACGAAAAAACAAATACACCGGTGAGTGGCCAGGTGATCTATATGGATAGGGGAAAACAGTTTTTCCGCTATATCAAAGAATACCTGGAGAAAGAGCTTGGTTATAAGAAAGATCAAAAATTAAAGAGTAATCCACGGCTAAAAGTCGATGAAGTAGAAATTATGCAAGGTGGTATGTCTACCACCAAAAAAGAGAAAATAAAGGATGCCTTTAACGAGGGGACTTGTAAAGTTATTATTGGGACTTCTACGATCAAAGAAGGGATGAACCTTCAGGAGAAATCTACGGTACTGTATAATTTGTACCCAAACTGGAACCCGACCGATATAAGGCAATTAGAAGGTCGGGTATGGCGACAAAAGAACTTTTTTAACTTTGTGCGTATCGCCATGCCACTTATGGAAAATTCGATGGATATTTTTGTATTTCAAAAACTGGAAGAAAAAACCAGCCGTATTAATGCATTGTGGAATAAGAGCGATAGAGGAAATGTTTTAGACGAGGAAGCATTAGATCCGGAAGAAGTAAAATTTGCTTTGGTTACGGATATAGCAAAATTAATGCGTTTTGAACTGAAGAAGATTGGCGAAGAATTAAAAGCTTCAAAGTATGTATTGGTCAAGCGTGTAGTAGACCTAGAGAACTTTGAAAAGGTTAAAAGTGCATACGAAGGGTATAGAAAACAATTTATCGAGAAGATCCACGCCTGGATAAAAACATTCCCTACTTTGATTGTGGTTAATGACGGGAATCGATATATTAAATTTCAGGATATACCGGTACTAAAAGAGGAATTACCACAAACTCTAATGACTAGGATAGAACGCCATCAAAAGGTGTACGATCAATTAATGGCAATTAGCCAGGGGAATCACGATGATAAATTGATTATTCAGACAGCACAGGCTTATTATCGATTAACCAATAGTTATGATTATCATTTTGAAAGATATAAAACAACGGTTTCTCAATACGGAAAAATCAAAAAAACATTATTCCAGGACAGAGGTTATTCAGAGGATACTAATTTATCTGTTATTAAGGAAGATCTTGAAAAAGAACTTCAGGAAATTACTATAGAGGTTGAAGATTTAGACAGCCCGGATTTTCAAGAAAAAATTTATAACGATCTTGTTGAAAAGAAAAAGAAATACGGTGTAAAAAGTGCTTCAGTAGCAGATCGAGTGAAGCAGTTTGCAAGCATGAATCATCTTTTAGATTTCAAGTTTGAAAAGACCTTTGCAGAGAATTGCGAAATCCCGGAGAAACATAAAATCAAACCGGCTAAGAAAATCGATAACAAAAGGCTTCGCCTGGCGAAAGCCAAAGCTAAAGCAATATTAATTCAATTAGAACTAGAAAAAGCAGCTTAAACCATGATTACAATTAACAACTACTCAGAAAAAGAAAAGTCTATTAATTGGAGCGATATGCCCCAGGCAGTTTCCAAAAACCGCAATGATGTTGTCGGTATGTTTGATCTATATGGGGAAGATCCTGATATCGACAAGACAATTGATACCTGGTTAAGTTTGCTTAATCAAAATACCGGTACCACAATGAAAAAGGTATCGAAAAAAAAGCCGGTTAAGAAAGCAGCTCCTAAAAAAAAGGTAGCAAAAAAAGCAACGGAGAAACCTAAAAAAAGGAAACTCAACAAAAAAGTTGATGTAACTTTTGTCGATGCCTATTCTGAGGAATTTAAGCTACTTCGTAGATTTCGAAACACAATCAAAAAAGAAACGCTAACCTTTAGACAGCTCCGTTTATTGTATATGGCTTTTAATAAAGCGGTTGTCGCAAGAAAAGTAAGAAAACAGGCAGAAAATGCCGATGAATTTACCAAAGCAAATGCCGGTATCACAAAATTGTTTTCCCAGGTGAAGGATAAAAACCTGGATGATGAAAAATTGCTGAAAATCGATATCGAAAATGAAAGCCTGGTGAATGAAATTAACAAGTTTGTTGATAATACTAAAATAAACTATGCGGTAAGCTTGCTTCGCTCTTTTATTGGAATGCAAGGAACTAAGCCGGCTACAGATAAAGTAGAGCGACTTTTAAAACGTTTTGAAAACGGAATTGAAAAAAAACGGGTAACCAAAGACAACCGTTTATACGACCAGGTTAAGGATGCTGTAAAAGAGATGAAAGAATACCTGGAGAATCCAGAAGAAAAGATCGATGTTGATATGTACGGTTTATCCGTCCCAAAATGCCAGAACCGAGTAAAATGTGAAGGATTAAAACCATCCGGAAAATTGAAGCCCGGTTATAAATTTATTAAAGGTGGTGACGTTGTACCGGTGAAAAAAAAAAGTAAAGATCATGGCTTAAATTATCCAATGGTCATAGAGGAAGAAACCGACGATGATTTAGCCGTTTTAGACGACGATTTCGAAACCGAAATTATTGATGTTTCTGAAACGATAGAACAACCTGAACAGGAAGAAAAAACCGTTGCAACGGTGCATGAAGCTAAGGTTATTGAACATCAAGAACCTACACCGGAACCGCCAAAGCTGCCAAGTCGAAAAAATAGTAAAATTAGGAATATGGCAGATAAAAGTGAGCGTGCTTTTGAGTTTTACAATGTGCCTGGTGAGACCGGTAAATTTTTACAACGAGTAGAGCGAAAACCAAAAGGAAGTGTAGCTATTACTTTGAGCGCACCAAAAGGAGCCGGTAAAACTACGCTTATGTATCAAATGATGAATGATTTTGCAGCCGGTAAAAATCCTTGTTTGTTTGTAAGTCTCGAAGAAGATCCAGAAAGTGTTTTAGCTGAAGACAAAAGAAATAAATATATCGATGAAGCCAATAGGCCGTATATTGATGAAGTAGGCGAAATAAATAGCAAACAAGAGCTTTACGATCTTATTGAGCAATATGATGTAGTATTTATTGATAGCTGGCAAAAACTAATTAGACTTTTCAAAATTCTATTTGATGAAGGACTAAGAAAGCGTTTTGACGGAAAAATATTCGTGGTGATCTTTCAGGAAACTACAGACGGTAAGGTAAAAGGTGGTGCCGACATCGAGTTTGACGGAGATATCATTATCAAAGTTGATAAAGGGGAAGTGTTTTCAGAAAACTATGCCTGGTTTGATAAGAACCGGTACACGACTGTTCCTATTCACACGCTTAAATATATGATAGCCGATCAAAAACTTATTAGCGAAGAAGAAGAAACCCTGGAAAAACAAATCCCGGACAATGGTAGTGATAGTTTGTCAAATAGTGGTATTGTCGCAACCGCCTTCTAAAAAGAATTAAGCAATTAAAAAACATCTAGGAAAGACCTAGATTTCATCAATCATCATAATTATTTTAAACATGGCAACAAAAACCAAAAAAAAGAAAACAGGAACTAAAAAAGGCAACAGTATCGTTGCTAAAATTAGCAAAAAGGCGAAAAGTATTCGCAAAAAAGGAGAGAAGTGGCAAAGTGCCATTAAAAGAGCTTCTAAATTAGTATAAAATAAAAAGCCTGGTCATAATGACCAGGCTTTTTTGGAACTGTATAATTGCACGTATCTTTCGGCTATTCCATCTGCCCCTGTACGATAATGCACATCTAAAATAGATTTTTCCCAAAAAAGGTAAAAAAATATTCCAAATTTTAATTTAAAAATATTCCTGGTTCAAAAATCTATAGAATAAATATCACTATGATCTGCCGGTAATGCGATTTTAATGTTTCTTAAATAGTTTCGTAAACCGCCCTCGCTTTTGTGCCTGGTAATTGGCATAAGTTTAAAAATAATTTCCTGCTCGCTAAGACCTTTCTTTTGAAATTCGTTATACAAATCCCCGATGGAGGTATGGCGAAAGCTATAAAGTCCGTATTCTTCGCCAAAACCTAATGCGGCTTTTACTTTCTTAAATCGATTGCTAAAGTGCGTAACTTTAGATGCTTCTTTTTTCGTTTCCCACTCCCCTGGTCGATCATGTAGTGTAAAAAGATAGTAACTACCAGGGCAATTTTCAATATTCATTTTTTCGACTACCGGTTGCAGCTTCTTAATGATCTTCCGGTAACTAAAAGCTTCGGTTTTGGTTTCAACCCCTAAAATCCAATCTTCAGTATTCAGATCCTTAACTCTTAACCGTGTTACTTCAATAGGTCGCAACAATGGATACATTAAAAAGGCAATAAACGGAATAAGGTAAGGATCTTCTTTTTCCAGATATTGTTTAATCTTGACAATTTGGGAGTGACTGAACGGTCTATTTTTAAGCGGTTCCGCTTTTAATTTTGGAATATCCTTAATGAAATTATTTGTAATCAATCGCTTTTTCTTCAGTTCGCTAAACAATGCTGAAATTACACGCTTTGTATTATCAATGCTCGTGTTGGATAATCGCTTCCCAGTTTTCTTATTCTTATAGTCAAGCTCCAGGTAATCCATGAATTGATAAAAATCGTCTATACCAAATTTTTGAAGTGGCAAGCCTGATTTTCCGTTTTTGTCTGCCCATTCTGAAAATACTTTCGTCCGGAACTCATAATCTTTAGCCGTGCTTTCTTTTGCATTACCTGTTTTTAGTTGAAGCGCATAATTAACACCCTCACGCAACGTATAATTAGACCTATTTGATTTTTCAATCTTTTTGTCCTGGGGATTCCAACCACGATCCAGTAAATTCTCTAAAGCTTTTTTTAGGGATTCACAAGCAATTTTCCGTTCCTTAACAGTCTTATAGCGATTAACACCCCGTTTATACATCTTTTTTATATCACGCTTCCCGGTATCGGGATTTTCCCAGAGAAACCAAACGTGCCATTGTTTCCCAGGCGCTACGCTAGGCTTTCCATTTTTATCTTTGGCGACATAAATGTGAACGTCTGAATACTTCCTTTGTGTCATATCAATACTGTACGAAGTTTGTACCGGAGTTTGTACCGATGATATATTTACCTCAATTTTCATACATAAAAATTAAGGGCATAAAACAAAAAAACCCCTGTTTTTACAGGGGTTTTCGTGGTACTCGGAGCGGGACTTGAACCCGCACGAACGTTGCTGTTCATTGG
>CETS01066925.1_pt1 | contig 33292 bp, 32 predicted proteins | sample 356391 | NCBI WGS metagenome assembly CETS01 (sample SAMEA2622673, study PRJEB7988) | marine metagenome | isolation source: saline water (ENVO:00002010), including
ACATGAAAAAGCATTAACACAGGTTGTGACGACTGTAATTTATGCAGTGCCTGTTGAGCGATCAAAAGCTGAAATACCAGCGATCTAATCTTTGGAGTTTTGACAAGACGCGATATGTGAACCAGAGAGATCATCCTGTATACCGGCTTGGGGAGAATATAAATGGCGTCAGACGCTGTCGAACGCGAATCGATGGAAGTAGATGTTCTGATCATTGGCGGCGGGCCTGCGGGGCTGTCTGCTGCGATCAGGCTGATGCAACTTGCTCAGGAAAAAGGCGAAGAAATTTCAGTCATCGTTCTTGAAAAAGGCGGTGAAGTTGGCGCGCATATTCTGTCAGGTGTTGTTGTCGATCCAGTGGGCCTCGATTCTCTGCTGCCGGACTGGCGTAACCGTGACGACCGCCCGCTTGCGACAGAAGTGACTGGAGACAAGTTTAAATATCTTGGGCCGAGAGGCTCACTGGATATCTCCTGGCTTCCAATGCCGGGCTTCATGAAAAACCATGGAAACTTCACAGGATCTCTTGCGAACGTGACACGCTTCCTGGCGGCTGAAGCAGAGAATATGGGCGTCGAGATCTTTCCGGGTTTTGCCGCGTCCGAGCTTGTTTACGGCGAAAATGGCGAAGTCAAAGGCGTAGTGGCCGGCGTGGCTGGCCTTGATGCTGAAGGCAATAAGAAAGCCGATTACGAGCCCGGCATGGAGCTTCTCGGCAAATATGTGCTCTTCGCAGAGGGCACACGCGGATCGCTTTCCAAGAAGCTGATCGCGAAATTCGACCTTGATCAGGGTCGTGAGCCGCAAAAGTACGGCATTGGCCTGAAAGAGTTGTGGTCGGTTCCCGAAGAGAATTTCCATGAAGGTTATGTTCAGCACACGCTGGGCTGGCCACTTGATGACAAGACCGGTGGCGGCTCTTTCCTCTATCACTTCCGTGACAACGGAGAGCCATTCATTTCTCTCGGTTTCGTGGTTCACCTGAACTATGAAAACCCATATCTGGCGCCGTATCAGGAATTCCAGCGCTGGAAACACCACCCTGAAGTGCTCAAACACATCAAGGGGGGCAAGCGTGTCGCCTATGGGGCTCGCGCGATTACTGAAGGTGGCTTCCAGTCCGTACCGAAGCTGGCCTTCCCCGGCGGTGCCCTGATTGGGTGTTCGGCAGGTTTTGTGAACGTCCCGCGCATCAAAGGCTCTCATAACGCCATTCTGACGGGCATGATGGGCGCAGAGGCTGCGTTTAAAGCGATCGGTGAAGGCCGCTCAGGTGATGTACTCACGGAATATGAAGAGGCATACGAGGCATCAAGCGTTCACAAAGAGCTGAAGACGGTTCGCAATGTGAAGCCGCTGCTGTCGAAATTCGGTACCATTCTGGGCACCGGCCTTGGCGGCGTCGAAATGTGGCTGAACCAGATCCTGGGCTGGTCTCCGTTCGGCACCATGTCGCATAGCAAGACAGATGCAGCATCACTTAAGCCAGCGTCGAAGTTCAAGCCGATCGATTATCCGAAGCCGGATGGCGTGATCAGCTTCGACAAGCTGACAAACGTTTCCTTCACCAACACCTATCATGGCGAAGATCAGCCGTGTCACCTGCGCGTTCTCGATCCAGAACTGCAAAAGACTTCGGAACTCGGGGTCTATGACGGACCGTCAGCACGCTATTGCCCGGCGGGTGTTTACGAGTGGGTGGAAGAAGCGAACGGCGAGAAGAAATTCCAGATCAATTCGCAGAACTGCATCCACTGCAAAACATGCGACATCAAGGACCCGAACCAGAATATCGTCTGGGAAACGCCTGAAGGCGGTGGCGGTCCGGCTTATCCGAATATGTAGACACATGAATCGTTTCCAGGCGGGTTTGCCCGCCTGGGATGCGGTGTGTCACAGTCAGCTTCCCCAACTGACATATACCAATTGTCTTTTTTGCCCGATTGGATCAGGGTCTGGCCATGAAATCTAAGCTTAGAAACCTGTGGGTTGCTGCCGGTGGCCTCGTCTGTGTCGCCTGTACGACGCCTTCCGCGACATATGTCGAATGGGTGAATAAACAAAAGCCCGCAGAAGCCGATCAGTATTCGGATTTTCTGGTTGGACGGTTTGCGTCTCTTTCCAACGACCCACTGCTCGCCGCCGAGACGTTTGTCAGAGCATCAGCGCGCGAACCACAGGACCCAATTCTGCTGGAGCGGGCGGTATTCTCCCTGTTGCTGGCTGGTGATGGGGAACAGGCTATCGAGCTGGCGCGAGAGGCAAGCGAACGCGAGCTGGAGATTTCTTCGCTGACCCGCCTCACGCTGGGCATAGCTGAGATGCGTCAGAGCGAATATGCCGATGCGAGCCTGGTACTTGGTCAGGGCGATGCGGGGATGTTCAATCGCATTGTCTCACGAACAATTTCGGCCTGGTCTGCCTTTGGCGAAGGGCAAACGGAGCTCGCAAAATCAAACCTGATTGAAAGTCTTGTCGGAGACGACGTTCTGGATGGCGTGACCCTCTACATGCTGGGACTTCTCCAGATGTCTGCCGGTGAAGATGAGCAGGCGCTTGAGACCTTTGAAGCTGTCTGGTCTGAGCGTATGCGTCTGGCTGTGGCCTGTGAGCATTATGTCCGCCTGTTGTCCAATAAAGGCGAAAACGAAAAAGCGCTGCAGATTGTGCAGGACTTCCGGGAAGACGTTGGCGCGAATCCAGCAATTGAGGCGCTCGCGCGAAAGTTGGGAGCTGGTGAAACGCTTTCCCTGCGCCGCATGACGCCGACAGAGGGCGCTGCAATTGCTGTGTATGCCCTGGCGACCGCGCTTGCTGTTGAAACGGAGGACGACATTGCGAGCGTCTATTTTAATCTGGCGCTGCTACTCGATCCGCAACTGGATATCGCACGGACCATGCTCGGGAGCACTCTGGACTATGCTGATCGCCGCGACGAAGCGATTGAAATTCTTGGCGAGGTCTCTCAGGACTCGCCATTCTACGCCACGGCTCAGGGCCAGCTTGCCTGGGCACAATTGCGTCAGGGCAATGACGCGGCGGCAATCCAAACTGCTCTGAGCGGGCAGGAAAAAACGGGTGACCGTGATCTCGCCATTCAACTTGGCGATATTTACCGCGCAACGGGCGATTACGAGAACGCATTCTACTGGTTCAACGATGTGATCACCAGAGATGAAGCCGCCGGAAAGACCGACTGGCGGACGTATTATGCACGCGCGATTACCTATCACGAACTTGGCAATTGGGAGGCAGCTGAGGCGGACTTGCTGAAATCTGTCGAGCTCAACCCCCGCCAGGCGCAGGTGCTGAATTATCTGGGATATTCCTGGGTGGACCGCGGGGAGAACCTCGAAAAAGGCTTTGAGCTCATTCAGGACGCCGTCTCATTGAGCCCCAATTCCGGATATATTGTCGATAGTCTGGGCTGGGCCTATTACAAACTCGGCCAGTTCGAACTCGCTGTGCTATATCTTGAGAGAGCTGTAGAGCTTGCAGCAGATGATCCGACACTGAATGACCATCTTGGCGACGCCTATTGGCAAGTTGGACGTGAGCTCGAAGCGCGGTTTCAATGGAAGCATGCGCTCGCCCTCGAGCCAGAGCCTGAAGACGCGGCGCGGATTGAGGCGAAAATTGCCAATGGCTTGAAGTCTGCGCCTGCGTCAATTCTCGCTCAGGATAGTCGGTCAAATGGCGTTTCCGTACCCTGATCGCAACTATACGGAACAACTGATGTGATTACGATTTTTGCACCGGCAAAAGTCAATCTGTACCTGCATGTCGGCCCTGTCAGGGAAGACGGACGTCACCCACTCGACAGTCTGGTGGTGTTCGCTGACCAGAACGCTTCGGACAGGCTGACATTCGAGCAGGAAGAGCAGCCCATTTTCCTCAACATTGAAGGGCCGGGCTCAGAACAGACTCAACTGGCGGCCGATGAGAATAATCTTGTTCTTCGTGCCGTTCGGCTCCTTGAGCGGGAAACAGGACGCGAGTTCACAGGCAAACTGACACTCGAAAAACATCTTCCTATTGCGGCTGGCATTGGCGGGGGCTCCAGTGACGCAGCAGCAACGCTCCGCCTTCTAAATCATGCGTATGGACTTGGGTATGAAGTTCATGCCCTTGCACGTCTCTCGGTGGAGCTTGGAGGTGATGTGCCGGTCTGTGTGTCCGGCATCCCGAGTCTGATGCGCGGCGATGGTGACCGTGTGGAACTCTGCAATCCATTGCCGCCGGACCTGCCTGCATTGCTCGTGACACCCGATATCGCGTGTGGGACGCCCGAGGTTTTTAAAGCCTTTGATCAGCAGTTTTGCCCGCCGAAATTTGAAGAATCGCCACCACCACGCGCGCCTATGAAAGGGGATTGGCTGAAAGAGCTGAAGGCGGGCTATTCAAACGATCTGATGCCCGCTGCAGTGTCTCTTCATTCGGAAATTGGTGTCCTGCTTGATCGGCTTTCTGTCCTTCAGGATGTTCAGTTTCACGCAATGTCAGGGTCAGGTGCCACGTGTTTCGCGGTTTTTGAGACCGCAGATCAGGTGCATGAGGCCGCAAGATCGCTGAAGTCAGAGTTTCCGGACTGGTTTTTCGCAGAAACCGTCCTCGGCAACGCGCAGTTTGACCTTCGTGGCGAGCACAACTAGAGCGAATATATATTCGGGGAAGTTATGCCTAGCGCCGTCATTTTATCAGTCATTATTGCTTGCGTGGTTGCGGTGGGCGCCTTTGCTCTCGGGGCAGTGGTCATCCGATATGGCCCGAAAGACAAGCCCGATGGCGGGCGGAAGACACAAGTGCGGGCAATGCCCACTTCTGGCGGGATTGCGGTCTTCTGTTCTGTGTTTGTCGGCACGTTGTGCCTTGTGGCTATACATCCCGATTTACTCACATTTTCCGGCGCTGTCCTCTTCGGGGGGGCCGTATACATGTTTCTCATGGGGCTCTGGGATGACATTATTGAGCTGCCGGCCATACCGAAGCTGCTAGCACAGCTCGTCATCGCTGCAGTGGTCGCCTGGTTTGGCGTTCGCGTGGGTCATTTCGACCTCGGACGTCACATTTGGGAGACTGGCCTTGTCGTTGGCGTACTCGGCTCCATGGCTTGGCTCGTCGTGGTAACGAATGCCGTGAATTTCATGGACGGTGCGGATGGTCTGGCTATGGGGAGCTGCGCAGTCATTGCTGCAGGTCTTGCGTTTCTGGCAGGTTTGACCGGGGCTTACGACATCATGTCATTGTCCCTGATCCTTTTCGGTGGACTGGCCGGGCACCTTTTCTGGAATGGTCGCGGTAAGCTTTTTACCGGTGACTCGGGCGCACTTTTTGTTGGGTTTTATCTGGCCGGGCTGGTTCTGTTATGGATCTCCAGGCTTCAGCTCTCTGTCTGGATCGCGCCGCTGTTTTTCATCGCCTTTCTGACAGATGTCCTGCTGACGCTGATCTGGAGATATCAGCATGGTCGCAATCTCCTGAAAGCTCACAATGAGCATATCTATCAGATTATGCTCCGGTCAGGTCTGACCCAGATGCTGACGGCGTCAGTCTTCGCATGGGCGACCATGCACGGCATTCTGATCGGGGGGATCTCACTGATGTTTCCTCAGGGAGCGGCCATGCTCGGCTTTGCCCTGCTGTCAGGGATTTTCTACATCATTAATCGAAAAATACGGGCCTCCGCGCTCAACGAAGGCCTCTTGTCCGACTAACCTCTAATAGGCCCGGTCAACACAGAAGTCCGCGAAACCCGACAACGAGTCGCGATAAGGTGATTTTGGCAGAGCCATGAGAGCTTTCTTTGCAATCTCGATATAGGATTGCGCCTCCGCAAGCGTATCCTTCGCTGCGCCTGTGGAGCGGATCAGGTGTATCGCATGCGGCAGATCATTGTCAGACTGCGTATCTGGATTGAGAGCGCGGTCCCAGAACGCTTTGTCTTCGTCACTGCCGCGACGACGCGCGATCACGACCGGCAGGGTGATTTTGCATTCCCGGAAATCATCTCCAACCGACTTTCCAATTACGGCCGTCGTTCCACCATAGTCCAGCGCATCATCGACAAGCTGGAAGGCAAGGCCAAGATTGCGTCCATAGGATTTCAGCGCGGCGACATGCCCTGGTGGTGCGTCTGCGCACACCGCGCCAGATTGCGCAGCGGCTTCAAAGAGCGCAGCCGTCTTCGCCTCAATGATCTTCAGATAATCTTCGGTGGGAAGATCAAGCTGGCCCTGCACCGCGAGCTGGTGAACTTCACCCTCAGCGATGACGCTGGAGGCATTGGACAGAATATCGAGAACGGGAAGGCGCCCGGTTTCAACCATTAGATTAAAGGCGCGAGCGAACAGAAAGTCGCCGACCAGAATACTCGCCGAATTCCCCCAGACATTCTTTGCCGCTGGTTTGCCGCGTCGCAGGTCAGATTCGTCGACGACATCATCGTGGAGAAGTGTTGCTGTGTGGATGAATTCTACAGCGGCCGCCAGGCAATGAACCGGCACCATGTCTTCAGCATTGCAAGCCTTGGCTGCAGCAAGCGTAATCAAAGGACGCAGGCGTTTGCCACCTGCGGAGACGATGTAACCCGACAGATCGGGAATCACCGATACCGGGCTGGCTGCTCTTGCTTTGAGGAGATCTTCGACAGCGCGAACATCATCGTCGAGAAGACCAGAAAGTACCTGAAATGCGTTTTCAGGATCGATGGTCAGGGGCGTTGCATCCAAGGATCAGGTCCTTCGTTTCTTTCATACGAATAATAAAGTTCACTTCTCAGACAAATAAAGGCCTGACATGCTAATCGCGACAGTCGGTCGCCCGACCCTCCCTGATCTGTCGGATCAGCGTTCCGGTTTTGGCGCAAATAACAAAGAAAGGCAAATGCTTGGAAGAGCTTATTCGCACGAATAACCCGGTCGAAATCTCACTTATCCGTGCAAGGCTGGAGGAAGCGGAAATTCCGTTTCTGCTTGCCGATGAATTCACCAGTATTGTCGACGGGTCGATTGGCGCGATCCCGCGGCGTTTTCTGGTTGCTGCCGAGGACCTGACCCAAGCCCGTGGCCTGATTGATGATGTGCTCAAGGGAAGCTGATGAGCACGATCACAGAAGACTGGCTGCTGAATGAACAGGTGCGGATCTTTCAGCCAGAAAGAGGATATCGAGCGGGTCTTGATGCTATTCTACTTGCTGCATCTCTGAATGCGCGTGCCGGTGAGCAAATCCTAGACCTGGGCTGCGGGGCAGGTGGTGCGCTTTTCACCGCAGCCTGGCGCCTGTCCGATGCGCAGTTTACCGGCGCTGATCTCGATAGCGAGATTTTGAAATGCACAGAAAAGGGTATCGCAGCCAACGCCTTTCAGGAGCGGGTCACGGTCGAGATTGCAAATGCAGCGCGCTTATCAGCCGAGTGGGAGAATCGTTTTGACCAGGTGATGTCGAACCCGCCTTATTTTGAGCCTGGCCGCATAACCGTGCCCGGTGAGGGGCGAGAGCGCGCCTACATGGCGGAAGTGCCCCTAAATGACTGGCTCAAGGCCATGTTGTTTGCCGTTAAACCAAAAGGACGGATCACCTTGATTCATCGAGCTGGCATGCTGGGCGATATCCTCGCTTATCTGATGCCAAGATCAGGCCAGATCGAAATCCTGCCGGTCCGCTCCGCTCCCGGGGAGGCCGCCAAACGGGTGATTGTTACAGCACGCAAGGGGCTCCGGCGGGGCGAGACCATCTTGCATGAAGGGGTGGTGATGCATCAGAGAAAGGGTGCTCCGGCATATACCGATCGAGCGGCATCTGTTCTGAGCGGTGACCCGCTGAATTGGGCGTGATCTGGAGTTTCTGAGTGTTTGATTTTGCACGCATCATCGGTTTCGCGCTTGCGACCTACCCGTTGGTGTTCATCATCTTTTTTCCAGCGCTCTGGTTTGCACATCGTCAGCTTGGAAAGCCCTTTGGCAGAAAGCGGATCACTATCCTATTTCTGCTAGGGCTGAGCATTTATGGTCCCTTGCTTCTGACCAACCTGCCACTGCCTGACGATTTTGCAGCTTTTTGTGAAAGAACTGGCGGCCTGAAGCCAAGGCTTGAGCCATTTCAATTCATCCCGCCTGCCAAGTATTTCCTCAGTGAGCTTGTTCGGAAGGGCGTAATCCTGAACATTCCTTTCCTGTGGGAGAGTTTTCTGAACTTTTGGATGCTGTTCCCGGCAGGTGTCATTTTCCGAGTGCTCAAGAAACGGAACATTCTGATGCCGATCATGATCGCGGTCGCATCTTCCTTATTGCTGGAGATGACTCAGCTCACAGGGATCTGGGGGCTGATTGGTTGCGCCCATCGGACCTTTGATGTCGACGACATTATTTTGAACAGCTCTGGTTTTCTTGCAGGCTGGATTGCGATGTCGATTCTGTTCGCGATCAGTGCGTGGTACTCCCGTCGCGTAAAATCGAACGTCTGAGCCAACGTGGATTCTGAGGCGTCAGACAGCAAGGTTTCCAAACTAGAAAGGGCCGCTTTGGGGCGGCCCGATCAGTCTCTTTAGAATATGTTTTCAGAAGTCAGATCGATGTCAGAATTTCTTTCGCCGCTGCGTGGCATTTTTCGATTTCATGCGGAAGGCCGACGCAGATGCGCGACCATTCTGCTCTCTCCTTCCAGCGAGCGCCGCTGAGCCTGACGCCCTTGGCAAGCATGGCTTTCGCAAACTCGTCAGCATTGATGCCGGTATCCATATAGATGAAGTTGCCTTGTGGGTTTTCAGCGATCGGACGACCGATATCACGGGCCATGGCAATGAGCTTTTCACGACCGAGCACGATCTTTGCCTTCATGTCTTCGTAGTGCGCCGTGTCTTCGAGTGACGCTGATGCCGCGACGAGGCCAAGCTTATTGACATTAGACATCAGCTGGAAGGCATAGAATTCCTTGATCATGTCAGCAGGCATAAGAGCGTAGCCGACGCGCTGACCCGCCATGCCGTAGATTTTTGAGAATGTACGCGCGACGATGACCGGACGACCCATACGGACGTATTTGGTCATCGCCTGCTTTTCCCAGTCATCAGCGATGTCGAGATAAGCCTCATCGACGAAGACCGGAACCTTCAGGGATACAGCGTCAACGAAAGCGTCGAGTTCAGCTGGATCGATCGTTTTGCCGGTTGGGTTGTTCGGGTTGCAAAGATAGACGCAGGTGCCCGGCTTCACTTTAGAACCGATCGTTTCGAGGTCGTAGCCAAGGTCAGCCTTGACCGGCGAATAGTCCACTTCCGTGCCGAAAGCTTCTGCCACGCGGGGCACGCCTTCATAGGTCAGCTCGGAGGTGAGGATTTTGTAGCCCTTGCTGTTCGCCCAGACCGAGAAGTGGCCCAGAATCGGCTGCGAACCGTTGGTGATCAAAACCTGATCGGGAGAGACATTTTCGCGTTTCGCGATCTGCTCGGTCAGTGCCACCACGGACGGGTAGGTGTAACGATAAATATTTGGCAGCTCGGCCTTCATAGCCTCGACAGCTTTAGGCGATGGCCCGAACGGATTCTCGTTCGACGACATGATAGCGAGTGAATTCGCGGGGGCGTCAGCGGTGTCAGCATGAGCCGATTGTTGCGCGCAAGCTGAGATGAATGGCGAGGCTGTGAGCGCAGTCGCCCCCATGCCCGCAAGCTTCATCCAATTGCGGCGCGAAAGATTTGGAACAGTTGTTGTTTCATCGACTAAAGACATTGATAACCCCGTGAATATTGAGCAGCAAACGACCGGATAGTCAGTTTTTCAGGCGGACGGATTTTGAACACTGACCAGTCGGGGCGAATTCAGTGGATTCTTCAAGTGAATACTTCTTATAAGCCGGGTTCTGCATGAATTCGCGGCGACATCGTGCAGCTTTGCTCAAGGGTCAGGCGAATTTGAGGGCGGTTTGGCGAAAACAGACTTGTCGAGCCGAATCCTTGCAGCTAGCGTCCGCCCGCAATCAGAAGGCCAGATATGACCCGCGAAATCACCAAGCCGAAATCCTTTCAGGACATTATCCTGACGCTTCAGAACTACTGGGCGTCCAAGGGCTGCGCTGTGCTTCAGCCGTATGACATGGAAGTTGGGGCAGGGACCTTGCACCCGGCAACTGTGCTGCGCGCGCTGGGACCAAAGGCCTGGAACGTGGCCTATGTTCAGCCGTCGCGCCGTCCGGCAGATGCGCGCTATGGCGAGAACCCGAACCGGCTTGGCCATTATTACCAGTTTCAGGTCATCCTGAAGCCGAACCCGGTCAATTTGCAGGACCTCTATCTGGAGAGCCTCTATGCCATCGGCATTGATCCGGAAATCCACGATATTCGCTTCGTTGAGGATGATTGGGAAAATCCAACTGTGGGTGCCTGGGGTCTTGGTTGGGAAGTCTGGTGCGATGGGATGGAAGTCAGCCAGTACACTTATTTCCAACAGGTTGGCGGCCTCGATGTGCGCCCCGTCTCGGGCGAGCTGACTTACGGTCTGGAGCGCCTTGCCATGTATGTGTTCGGCGTGGACCGGGTCTATGATCTGCCATTCAACGATCCGGAGAGCGCACACCCGCTGACCTATGGCGATGTGTTCCTGGAGAATGAGCGTCAGCAATCGGCCTTCAATTTCGAATATTCGAATGTCGAGATGCTGAAGCGCTGGTTTGAAGATTGCGAGATGCAGTCGAACGCGCTGCGCGAAGCTGGCAAGCCTTTGCCAGCCTATGACTATGCGCTCAAAGCGAGCCATACCTTCAACCTTATCGATGCGCGCGGTGCGATCAGTCCAACCGAGCGTCAGGCCTATATCGCGCGGGTGCGTGATCTGGCGCGCGGCGCAGCGGAGCTCTGGGCGAAACAGGAAGATGAGCGCGCAGCGTGAGTGGCGATGCTCCACATCAATGATCAGATACAGATCGAAGACTGGGAGCTGACGGAGAGTTTCGTCACGGCCTCCGGGCCGGGTGGTCAGCATGTGAACAAGACAGCCTCGGCTGTCGAACTGAGGTTTGAGGCCGAGCGGAGCCCCAATCTGCCCGATGCCGTCAAACGGCGGCTGAAGCGACTTGCAGGCCGAAAGTGGACCGATGAGGGTGCACTGATCCTGAAGGTTCAGGAGACACGCAGTCAGGCACGCAACCGCGAAATTGCACGCGAGCGTCTGACAGAGCTGATCGAGAAGGCGCTTGTCGCACCAAAGCGACGTATTCCGACAAGGCCTTCAAAATCAGCTCAGAGAAAGCGTATGGATAAGAAGTCCCAGCGCGGCCAGATAAAGTCACTCAGGGGAAAGGTCGACCCAGATACCTGACCTATTTATAGGCCTCGCAGGCAAAATGGATGTCTTGATAGTTCTGCGACTGTACCATGGCGTTCCATTGCGCGCGATAATCCCGGACCTGTTTCTCTTCAACGCCAAGTCGCTCGGCGACGACGCCATCGACATCATCCCAGTCTATAGCACCGTTCCGGGCTTCGAGCCCGACTTTGCTTGAGACAAAGTAAGCGCGTTTTCGCTCGGCAGACATCAGTCGAGCGGTTTCATCGGCGTAGCAGCCGCAATAGCCGGGCGAGTTTCCGAAGCTTCGGCAGTCTGCAATCATGAAGTCGCGAAATTCGGTCGCAGCCTCTGCGCCCGCTTGCCCGGACAAAGCCGGATAGTTTGCTGGATCTTTCACCTCAGGTGGCGGCGGGGCGGTCTGAATAGCAGCGACGCGTTCTTCTTCAGCTTTTACTTGCGCGTCATAGTCCGCCTGAGCCTGACGTGCTTCTTCTTCCGCTTCGGCAAGTTGAGTCTCGAAATCTTCAGAACGGCAGTCGATTGCAACGTCGATAACCGGGTCAGCACTCGCCATGACAGATAGGAGAATGTCAGGCTGAACGCTTGCCAGTTTTGCATTCGCGCTGGCGTCTCCCAGAATATTGAGCGCCAGATAGGTTAGCGCCCGTGTTTCATCCGACGACAGGCCACTGGCCGCTTCAGAGAATTTTGAAACGGCACAGTCACAATTGAATTGGTTCTGCGAAGTCTCTGAAGCGCAGGCTCTGCGGATTTCCGATTGCGGTGAGGGTGAGGCTGTCGCCGGCATCAGGATTGCTGTGAGGGCCAGGCCGGCAAGTTGTCTGATTATTCTCATCTCGTTTCCCAGTAAGCTTTGACGGAGCTGCCGTCTTCATTTGGGGAAACGAGATGAGAAACAGAAACCGGACAGACCCAGGAGTTACTGGTCTTATTCAGTCTTTGGTTTTAACGCGATAACAGCATTACCTGCGTTCTGACCAAACCGCGCATATCCGGAACCGGTAACGATCATACCTTTGGCGGCTGCCAGGGCGTGACTATCAATCGAGCCGCCTTTGGCAGGCAGGCCATTGATGGACTCAAATTCTTTTGCAGTGTCGATCTCGTTCAGAACTTCGCCGGTGATCGCATCAAATACGAATAGCTTACCGTCGAGTGTACCCGCAACGACCGTCTCACCAATCACGAGCGGGGTGGCCGAGAAGCCGTAAAGCGACTCGCAGCGTGTGAGGTTTTCGCCCCGACCGTCTTCACAGTCAGGTTCTGCGATATAGGACCAGAGCGGCGTGCCAGTCTTCACGTCAAAGGCAAAAATGCCTGGCATGGCCACGTCTTCATTATCGCGGATCGGGTCATTGATCGTCATGAAAACGCGTTCGCGATCTGTTGCGATGCCCCAGTGGTTGCCGCCCAGTGCTGTGCCTTTGCCGACCCGCTGCGCCCATTCCAGAGTACCGTCTTCAGCATCAAGCGCCCAGAGGTGACCGGATTTCTGGCCCGCCAGAACAAGATCCATCTCATTACCGTCGATTTCAGTGGTCACGAGCACGGCAGCGCCGCCAAAGTCAAAATCACGGCCGATATTGTATTCGTCCCAGTGCCATGGGCAGTTCGGGCCGGAGGTTTCGTCATCACCGCGACAATGCGCGTTCCAGGCGTCGCCAACCATGGCCTGGAAGAGCCATGCTGGTTTTCCGGTCTCAAGGTCGAGGGCGATGAGGGCGTCGGAAGTGTTCGTGGCCGGTTGTGATGTGTTTTCACCTGTGGCCACGATGACGCGATTGCGTTTCGCATCGACAGTCGGTTGCGCCCAGATTGGTGCACCAGACGGTCCTTGCTGAGGTTGGCCGTCACGATTGAAGAGACCGTTGGGTTCTGACTCTTTCATCGTATGATATTCCCAGACATGGCTACCGTCTGAAGCGTTCAGCACAACGACCGCACCATGGCCCGTGCAGCAACTCTCGACATTCGGGAACACGCCCGAAGCCGAAATCGGCACGATCACCTTGTCTTCGTGAAGAATGACGCCCGGGCGTATGTCGCCGCCATCGCCGCGTTCGGGCTGGCCGTCAGCTTTCCAGATCAACTCACCTGTCTGGGCGTCGACGACATGGATCATGCGCTCGGCTTCGACGAAGAGAATGGCCATGCGACCATCAATTTCACCATAGGTGAGCGGAGAGCGTGTTGGCTCGCCGAACTCATAGTACCATTTGACGCAGCCAGTATCCTTATCCAGGGCCATCAGATTGCCGCCGCCGCCATGGAAGAGCGTGTCGCCAATATTGGCTGTCGCGACACTCATTTGCGCGCCACCGGGTTCGCCGATCACCCAGTGAATATCGAGGTTTGCCATATCTTCTTTGGTGAGGCCCGCAGCCTCTGCCGAGAGATAGCGTGTGGCTTCTGTGTCCACGCCGAATGTGGTCCAGGTCTTTTCGCCTGACAGATCGACGACACGTTCGTCAGCCGGACACATAAAGTCCTCCGCCCAGTTATTGCCCGCTTCAATGATCGATTGGCCCGACACCAGATAGTCGACAAGGAAGCTTTTTTCTTCTGCAGACATAGCGGCGGCCATCGGGCCCATCACGCCGCGCGGACTGAGCGCGAGTTCAATCTGAGCGCGGGGTAGCTGAACCATCTGAGAGAACGGGATTGCGCGGGGATCCTGAGGATTCTCGTGGCAGACGGCGCAATAAGTTTCAAATGTGCCGCGGCCCGGCAGACTGTCGTCAGGAGCTGACTCCGGGTTGTCCAACTGAGCGTGGGCTACGCTGCCAGAAAAGATGAGCGCAGAAAAAAGCGCAGCGCGCGACACAAGTGAAAATTTCAATGAAGCCTCCCGATACAAAGCAGTCTCTTGCTGCTCTTCGTCTTCGCGGGGGTACACTATCGTGATCTGCCAGTGTGAAAAGCCCGAGGCCTGTTTTATCCCGTCCGCTCTGCATCACGTTTTGGGGAGAGTGAGCTGAAACGAAAAAGCCCGCCGGAGTGGCGGGCTGTTTTACTAAATCGACTGAAATCAATAATTTGCTGGCGGGTCAGACGCAGGGAAGGACTCATCGCCCTCTTCATCCACCTTGTCCCAATCCTTGTCGGGATTTTTCAGCTTGTCTTTGTCTTTTGGCTCGAGCTCGTGATTGCCGAGCGTCTTGTCGTCGTCTTTGTCTTTCGCCCCAGTCATAAAAATTCTCCTTTCGGCACAGTATGAATGCCGTTTAATGGTCTTCCAAACAGACACAACCAACGCGCAAACTGCATTCAGGTTTCATGATGGTGTATCGGTTTTATGAATGCCCCTTGACCCACCAGTCAGAGAGCTTATGCCGGACCCGTTCTGTTTAATTCGGCGAAAACATGCCCCAACTCCTTCTTGAAATCTTCTCTGAAGAAATTCCAGCCCGCATGCAGGCAAAAGCCGAGGCAGATCTTGGCGCGGCCGTCACTGCCGCTCTGGATAGTGCCGGCCTGAATTTCGGCGAGGTTGAGACGCTTTCAGGTCCGCGACGTCTGACCCTCATTATTGAAGATGTGGCGACGAAATCGGAAGATGTGCGTGAAGAGCGCAAGGGCCCGAAAGTCGGCGCGCCGGAAAAGGCTGTTGAAGGCTTTATGCGCGGCGCTGGCCTTTCCAGCATCGACCAGGCTGAAGTCCGGTCCGACCCGAAAAAAGGCGACTTCTATGTTGCCGTGATCGAGACGTCGGGGCGCAAAGCTGAAGACATTCTGGCTGAGGCTATTCCTACTATTATCCGCAACTTCCACTGGCCGAAAAGCATGCGCTGGGGCGAGGGCGATCTGCGCTGGGTTCGTCCCTTGCAGCGTGTGACCTGCCTGTTCGGTGGCGATGTTGTGCCATTTGAACTTGAAGGTCTGAAATCCGGCAATGAAGTAGAAGGCCACCGCATTCATGGACGCGGTCCGTTCAAGGTAACGGATGCCAATTCCTATCGCGACAAGCTGGAGCGCCAGGGGCACGTCATGCTGTCCCGCGAGGAGCGCCGCGAGAAAATTGAAAAAGACGCCAATAAGGTCTGCAGCGATGCAGGTCTCGAACTGGTCGAAGACCGGGGGCTCCTTGAAGAAGTGACGGGCCTTGCTGAATGGCCAGTTGTGCTGCTTGGCAAAATGGACCCCGATTTTCTCGACCTGCCTGACGAGGTGATCCAGCTCTCCATGCGGGTTCACCAGAAATATTTCGCTGTCCGAGATCCGAAAACCGGCCAGCTCGCACCCAACTTCGTTGTGGTGGCGAATGTGGACGCGAAGGATGGCGGAGAGAAAATCGCGGAAGGTAATTCGCGGGTTCTGTCAGCACGCCTGAATGATGGCCGCTTTTTCTGGGAGAACGATCTTGCCACACCGCTTGAGACGATGGGCGAGAAGCTCTCCACCATCGACTTCAAGAAAGAGCTCGGCACGATTGCTGACAAGGTGGAACGTGTTGCGGCTTTGGCCCGTGAACTTGCACCGAAAGTTGGTGCTGATCCGGATCAGGCTGAACGCGCAGCCCGGCTTTCCAAATCAGATCTCGTTTCTGAGATGGTCTATGAGTTCCCTGAGCTCCAGGGCGTCATGGGCCGCTATTATGCACTGAAGCAGGGTGAGCCTGAAGCCGTCGCTGACGCCATTCGCGATCATTACAAGCCGCAGGGGCCGTCTGATGCGGTGCCAACGGCGCCAGTGTCGATTGCTGTGGCGCTCGCCGACAAGCTCGATACGCTGGTTGGCTTCTGGGCGATTGATGAAAAGCCGACGGGGTCCAAAGACCCGTTTGCGCTGCGTCGGGCTGCGCTGGGTGTCGTGCGCATTGTTCTGGAGAATGATGTTCGGCTGGGGCTCTCGCAGACGATCGAAAAAGTTCACGCGGCGTTCCTTGAGCTTTTCACCGACAGGCACGCCTTAAAATACAAATCGGTCACGGGAAGTTTTCGTACCTACCAGCAACTAGCGGTAGGCGGAAAAGAACCCGCCGAGATTGATGCATTTTTCTATGTGAACGTCGCTCAACTGAAGCGCAGAAACATTCCTGAAGCTGGAGAGCTCACTAAGGAGCAGTTTGACGAAAAGGCGCATCGCAGATTCCATGAATTGGACGCCATTCACGAACCGCTTCTCTCTTTCTTCGCGGATCGTCTGAAGCAATACCTGCGAGATCAGGGCAAACGCTATGATCTGATTGATGCGGTGTTTGCGCTCGGCGAAGATGATCTTGTGGCCATCACCAAGCGTGTTGATGCGCTGCAGGACTTCCTCGCGACAGAAGACGGCGCGAATCTGCTGGCCGGATTCAAGCGCGCCACGAATATTCTCAAAGCAGAAGAGAAAAAAGACGGCACTGAATACCAGGGATCGGTCAATTCCGACCTTCTGGTCGAAAAAGAAGAAAAAGACCTGTTCGCCGCACTGAAAGAAAGCGAGGCTGCGGCGACTGACGCGCTGGAGCGAGAAGCCTATGGCGCAGCCATGTCAGCGTTGAGTGAACTGCGCGGGCCGATTGATGCTTTTTTTGATCAGGTCACAGTGAACGCAGACGATGTTGCAGTGCGGCAAAACAGATTGTATCTGCTCTCTCAAATACGGTCCGTGCTCGGTCGCGTGGCGGACTTCACAAAAATTGAAGGTTAGGGGACGAGTAAATGAGTAAGCTTGCCGGTGAAGTTACGGATACGCGCTGGGTCTATGCATTTGGTGGTGGCGGCTCGGACGGCGATGCCAGCCTGAAAAACCTTCTCGGCGGTAAAGGTGCAAACCTCGCTGAGATGGCAAAACTCGGTCTGCCTGTTCCTCCCGGCTTTACGATCACGACAGACGTCTGCAACGCCTATTATGACCTGGGCGAGAAGTACCCGGAGACACTGGCAGGCCAGGTAGAGGCTGCGCTGGCTGACCTCGAAGAGAAAACCGGCAAGAAGTTCGGCGATTCTGAGAACCCGCTTCTGGTCTCTGTCCGTTCTGGCGCGCGCGCCTCTATGCCGGGTATGATGGATACGGTTCTGAACCTCGGCCTGAACAGCGAGACAGCAGAAGGCCTGGCAAAGCTTTCCGGTGACCGCCGTTTTGCCTTCGACAGCTATCGCCGCTTCATCCAGATGTATTCGAACGTGGTTCTGAGCCTGCCTCACCATGAGTTCGAGCATATTCTGGATACGTATAAAGAGACGAACGACTTCACAGAAGACACAGAGCTTGAAGCCGATGACTGGATGGAAGTCATCAAGCGCTACAAGGACGCGGTCGCCAAGCTGAGCGCCAACCCATTCCCGGAAGATCCAAAGGATCAGCTCTGGGGTGCGATCACAGCCGTCTTCGGTTCATGGATGAACGACCGCGCGATTCTTTATCGCAAGCTGAATGATATTCCGCAGGCCTGGGGCACGGCGGTCAACGTGCAGTCCATGGTGTTTGGTAACATGGGCAATACGTCAGCAACTGGCGTAGCCTTCACACGTGACCCATCGACCGGCGAGAACATGTTCTATGGTGAGTTTCTGATCAATGCGCAGGGCGAGGACGTGGTTGCTGGCATCCGTACGCCAGCACCAATCTCCAAAGCGCGTGCTGAGAAAATCGGTTCTGATCTGAAATCACTCGAAGAAGAAATGCCGGCTGTCTACAAGCAGCTGACCGACGTGGCGAATACGCTGGAAAGCCATTATCGCGACATGCAGGACATTGAGTTCACTGTGGAGGGCAATCACCTCTACATGCTGCAGACGCGTAATGGTAAGCGGACAGCAGCTGCCGCGCTTAAAATAGCCGTTGATATGGCGAGTGAAGGCCTGATCAGCGAGGAAGAAGCTGTGCTTCGTCTCGAGCCAGCTCAGCTTGACCAGCTGCTCCACCCGACGATTGCCCCGAACGCTGAGCGCGATGTGCTGGTGCAGGGGCTTCCGGCTTCACCGGGCGCTGCGGTCGGTAAGGTGGTCTTCAGCTCTGATGAAGCTGCCGAAATGGCTGCGACAGGTGAGAAGGTCATTCTGGTTCGCCTGGAAACCAGCCCGGAAGACATTCACGGCATGCACGCCGCGCAGGCGATCGTTACCGCGCGGGGTGGTATGACCAGTCACGCAGCTGTTGTGGCGCGGGGTATGGGCCGTCCGTGCGTGTGTGGCGCAGGTGAGCTTCAGATCAAGGAAGCTGAAGGCGTATTCAGGATTTTCGGTCGTGAAGTCCGTAAGGGCGAAGTGATCACGGTTGATGGTGCTGCCGGTCAGGTTCTGTTCGGTGAGGTCGAAATGACCAAGCCGGATCTCTCCGGTGATTTTGGCAAGCTTATGGAATGGGCAGATCGTGCGCGCACGCTGAAAGTCCGTACCAATGCCGAGACTCCGGCTGACGTGCTGACGGCGAAATCCTTCGGTGCTGAAGGCATTGGCCTTTGCCGGACCGAGCACATGTTCTTTGATGCGGAGCGTATTCCAGTTGTGCGAGCCATGATCCTGGCTTCCAACACGAAAGGCCGGAAAGACGCGCTCGAAAAGCTGCTGCCATTCCAGCGCGACGACTTCGCGGAGATCTTTCGCATCATGGAAGATCGTCCATGCACAATCCGCTTCCTTGATCCGCCGCTGCATGAATTCCTGCCTCATACCGATGAGGATATTGCAGAAGTCGCCAAGGGCACTGGCCTCGATGCCAAGGACCTGAAAGCGCGTGCGGCAGAGCTTGCTGAATCCAACCCGATGCTGGGGCACCGTGGTTGTCGCCTGGGTATTACCTATCCAGAGATTTATGAGATGCAGGCGAGAGCGGTTTTTGAAGCTGCACTGCAGGTGTTCAAGGAGACCGGCTATAAGCCAGTCCCGGAGATCATGATCCCGCTGGTTGCGACCAAGAAAGAGCTTCAGATCCTCAAAGAGCGTGTGAATGCCATGGCGGAGGAGGTATTCTCTGCTGCAGGTGAGCGCCTAGAGTATCTTGTCGGCACCATGATCGAACTGCCACGTGCGGCGCTGCGGGCCGCAGAGATTGCTGAAGAAGCTGAGTTCTTCTCTTTTGGTACGAATGACCTGACCCAGACAGCGCTCGGCATCAGCCGTGATGATGCTGGCCGGTTCCTCAAGCAATATGAGGAGAAGGGTATTTATGAGAAGGACCCGTTCGTAACGATTGATCAGGACGGTGTTGGCGAGCTTGTTCGCATCGGCGTAGAGCGCGGCAAGTCGACGCGCCCTGACATCAAACTTGGCATTTGTGGTGAGCACGGTGGCGATCCGGCATCGGTCATCTTCTGTCACGATGCTGGCCTGAATTACGTATCCTGCTCGCCTTACAGGGTGCCAATTGCGCGACTCGCTGCCGCACATGCGGCTCTGAAATCGCGAGATTAATCGTTTTTCAACAATAATATTCGAAAACGGCTGAAGTTTTTTCAGCCGTTTTTTGTCGCAGGCTTTAGCTCTGAGGCCTGGTGATATGATCCTGAAAAACAGTATTGAAGCTTTGAAAGCTCGGCTTTTAGAGTTCTGATTTTAGAGAAATTTTCACTTTTCACCGGATAATTTTTGCCGGGTCGTGGAACAAAGTTACCGCGAATTCAGTTTTCATTTCGGCTGGGTTTACATAATTGGATCTCGAAGACGCCGTATCAGCGCAGTGCCAAAGCACTTGCTATTAGGGAAAAAACATTTATCTACGGCTGACTTCGAATGAGAACTGGCACCTAACTTGAATAGTTAGCGGCCTACCGGGAAGAAAATAACCTAGCCCGGACGGTATGTATAAGCTGGGGTTCAAAGCACGATGTTTACCTCTACTAAGACAAATCCCCCGAAGGGATTACGTCAGCGTTCGCTTGCGAACCGCGCGACCTCGTGGTGGTCCACCATGTCTGGCAAAGAGCAAACACGGTTTGTCGCACGTGGCGCTGCTGTAACTGCATGCGTTATGACCGCGGCCGTCGCACTTCCTACCCTTGCTGGTCGTGTTGAAACGGAATCAGTGCGCGCTGAGTTCCGTGAAGATGCAGAATTTCTTGCATCCCGTATTGAAGCTCGCGCGCCTGTTGAGAGCAAAACGTCTGCTGCGGTAATGGATAGCCCGTGGATGCGCACCGTTGAGTACGCGCTGAAGCGTGCGCCTGAATCAACGGGTGATAAGTTTGGTCAGCGCTATCGCGACCTTGCGGCGCTTGAGAGCTATGCAACGTTTCAGCCGGTTCACTTCGAGCTCGCTGAGCGGAACATGAAAGAGCATGAGTGCCTTTCTCAGGCGATCTACTACGAAGCTCGAAGCGAGTCTTTGCTTGGCCAGATTGCTGTCGCGGAAGTCGTGCGCAACCGCGTTAAAGATTACCGCTATCCGGATACGATCTGTAAGGTCGTCTTCCAGGGCTCTGAGCGCTCGACAGGGTGCCAGTTCAGCTTCACTTGCGATGGCGCTATGGATCGCCACCCAGCACGTGGCCGTCTCTGGAACCGCGCGCAGACTGTTGCTGCTCATGTCATGATGGATATGAACAAGCCGCTGACAGGTACTGCTACGCACTATCACACGAATTATGTGGATCCTGTCTGGAACAAACACCTGATCCAGACCCGCACGATCGGAACGCACATCTTCTACCGTTTCCCACGCGGTCAGGAATGGATTCAGGTGCGTGAGCGTGCGGACCGCGCCACCTAGGTTGAGCCGAAAAGCCATTGTCAAAAACAAGAAGGGCGCCCCAAGAGGCGCCCTTTTTTTGGTTCAGAAATGATCAGGCGTTTTCGCGCCGGGGCAAGCCGCGCCTGAGGCGCTTTCTCACCATGCCCGGCAGGAAGCGAGAGGCCAATTGCGTGCGCTCAGCCGCCTTGCCAACGAGATAATGGGTTTGATTGCCGTGAACAGCTTCCCAGACTTTCTCAGCCGCCATTGAGACGGGGTAGACCTCGACACCGCCTTCAGTGAGGTCGTCTTTCATATTGCGATTGGAGCCTTGCGGCGCAGAGCTCTGCAGGATGGGCGTGTCGATAAACCAGGGCGTCAGCGTTGTGACGTGAATATCCTGATCGGCCAGCTCCAGATTGAGGGCTTCTGTGAGCCCCCTCACGGCGAACTTCGTCGCTGAGTAGACTGCCAGCATTGGCGTACCGATCACACCAGCCGCAGAGGCAGTATTCACGATGCGTGCGCCACTGGTCTCGCGAAGTAGCGGCAGGCAGGCATACACGCCGTTGATCACGCCTTTCAGGTTCACATCGACAACCTGATCCGCTTCGTCCTGGGGGATTTCTTCAAACCAGCCGTGTCGACCGATACCGGCATTGTTGAAAAGCACATTCATGCGCTTTTCAGTCGCTTCGCTGAAAAGTGTTGTGGCGTTTGACCAGTCCTCGCGGCTTCGGACGTCCAGCTTCCCGCTGATGGACTTATCGGTGCCGATTTCCTCGGACACGTCTTTCAGGCCAGCCTCATCAATGTCGAACAAGCCGACAAACCAGCCTTTCTTAGCAAAGTGTCTCGCTGTCTCAGCGCCAATGCCTGACGCTGCCCCCGTTACGAAAATACTCTTTCGTCCGCGCGCTTCTCCCATGAGGTATTCCATCTTTATTGTTCTGTCACGCCGAGGTTATGACGCATTTCAGACAATGCAATCCTCAAATGAGGCGCTGGCGCTATCCGATATCCATACCAAGATCGAGATTTGGCGCTGAATGAGTCAGCGCACCCACAGAGATGAAGTCGACGCCGGTGGCGGCAATCGCACGCACGGTATCAAGGGTCACACCGCCTGATGCTTCCGTCGTGAAGCGCCGATTGACCATTGAAACTGCGGTTTTGAGATCTTCGCAGTCCATATTGTCCAGAAGCACGGCATGGGGGGCGAGGGGGATCAGACGCTCGAGTTGCTCAAGCGTATCAACTTCGACTTCGATCATGCGCAAATGTCCGGCATAAGCCTGCGCGCGTTTCACAGCATCTTCGAGACTGCCGGCGGCAGCGATATGATTGTCCTTGATCATGATCGCGTCATCCAGACCATAACGGTGGCTGGTGCCGCCGCCGCATCGGACGGCGCGTTTTTCAACCGCCCGGTGGCCCGGCGTTGTTTTTCGGGTGCAGACGATTCTGGCACTGGTTCCATCAATTGCGTCGACGAATTTCCGCGTAAAGGTGGCAATGCCTGACAGGCGGCCCAAAAAGTTCAGCATGGTCCGTTCAGCCGTGAGGATGGATCGCGCTGAGCCCTCAAAGCTCGCAACAACATCTCCGGCTTGAACCTGGCTGCCATCTGGCTGGTCGATCTTGAGGGCAACCGCAGGATCAATCATGCGAAGTGCCAGGCCCGCAGCATCAAGTCCGGCAATTGAACCTGGTGATCTGGCGCGAATGACGGCTTTGAGCTGAGTTTCAGGATCAATCGTCGCGTCGGTCGTCAGATCGCCCGCGCGCCCAAGGTCTTCCTGAAGCGCAAGACGGACGATGGGCTCGAGAATGATATCTGGAAGCGGCGGAATATGGCTCATGTCGTTTGGTCCTTCAGAGACGGCAAAGCGTCCAGAAATAGCGGCTCATCTCCGGACCGGCACACGAAGCTCCGGGTCGGGTGCTCAGACGGCTCAGGATAGTCGGACCTGTAATGGCCGCCGCGGCTTTCCTCACGTCGCAGCGCGGAGATCACCATCAGGCGTGAGACCTGAAGCGCGCGGGGAAGTGGCCCCTCCGGATAAGACCTGGCTGTCTCGTCAATCCATTCCAGCAAGGCCGACAAGCCATCCTGGCTTCTCACCACGCCGCATTCGCGTTCCATACGGTGCCGGAGTGTCTTCAGATGGTCGGGCGCAAGGTCAGGTGCTGGTTGCCCCTGGGCGCTTTCATCAAACTGGTCTGGCAGTTCAGCCTCTCTAAGCCGGTCAGCAATTCGCGCAGCAAAGACGACCGCTTCAAGCAAGGAGTTTGACGCCAGTCTATTGGCGCCGTGCGCGCCGGTGGACGAACATTCGCCGCAAGCTGAAAGACCAGGCAAGCTCGTGCGCCCCCAGACATCGGTGACAATGCCGCCCATATGGTAGTGCGCGGCCGGTGCGACAGGGATCGGGCTTTTGCGAGGGTCTATGCCAGCGGCCATGCAGGCACCGAAAACAGTGGGGAAGTGCGTAGCGATCTCATCACCAATCGTTTCTCTCGTGTCGAGAAAGGCCTTCCGGTCGGACAGCGCTTCAATATGCACAGCGCGAGCGACACGGTCGCGTGGGGCGAGCTCTCCCATCGGATCATGACGCGGCATGAAGAAATTGCCATCCGCATTTATCAGGCGGGCGCCTTCGCCGCGCAGAGCCTCAGTCGCAAGCGGGGCAGGGTCGCGATCTATGTCGATGGCTGTTGGGTGAAACTGAACAAATTCGAGATCGGAGAGCAGCGCTCCGGCCTCATACGCCATGGCCAATGCATCGCCGCGGGATTCGCGCGGATTGGTCGTGACCCGAAAGAGCCCACCAGACCCGCCGGTGCAGAGCACGGTTTCAGGCGCGAACAAGGATTCGAGATCACCGTTCGATTTCTGCGCCCGAATGCCGTGGACCTTGCCCTGGCCGTCAGTGAGGAGTGCGACGGCCTTGAGGCCATCAATAAGACTGATGTGGTCGGCCGCGAGGACGGCATCAATCAGCGCCTGCATAATGGCCTTGCCCGCCAGATCACCAGCCACTCTGGCCACCCTTGGCTTCGAATGGGCGGCCTCCAGAGAGAGCGCCAATGCGCCTTCCGGGGTTCGATCGAATGGGACACCCAGCATGAGGAGGTCGCGAACGCGCTCGGGGCCGTCCTCTGCAATAAGCTGTGCTGTGACAGGATCAACCAGACCATCTCCGGCTTTGACCGTATCTGCGGCGTGAACTTCCGGGGAATCGTCAGGCGCCAGCGCCGCTGCAAGCCCGCCCTGTGCCCAGCTTGATGAGGCTGCCTCGCCGAGTGGGGCCGGGCAAATGATTGTGCATTTGCGGGGCGCAAGGCGCAGTGCGAGGAAAAGCCCTGCCAGACCTGCGCCGACAATAAGGATATCTGGCCGTTCACTCATGGAGCCGGTGCCCATCATTCAAAGACGTCATGGAGAATATTAGCCTATGACATCTTCTGTACGGCGGAACTCCGCTGAATGACGACCCCAGGACAGAAGCACGCCTTTCATGAAGTCTGACGACTTGATCTTGAGGGAGAAGTTGTCCGGCAGATATCCCTGATTAGGTTCGCCCTGCAGGAACTCTTCGATTTCGGAATTGATGATTAGCTGGTCATCAAGACGCACGGCAGAGCAGGATTGCCTCACTTGCCATGTTTCAGTGGTACACATCTGAAGGGCGGTCAGTTCGCAGCCGAACCGGTTCGGATCACTTGTCCTGGTCAGAAGGGCCGTACCGGTAAACGAGCAGTCGTCATTGGTGTTGGCGGTAAAGCCCCATTCTCCACTGATGTCCGCGGCTTCTGGCGCCGAAGGCATCTTCTGTTCAGCATTCACGGGAAGCGCGAGTGCAAACGCAGTGGCGAGAACAGGAAATGAGAGGGAGCGGGACATTATGAAATGCCTCCTTCTTGACGACGGAAGACAGCATTAGATGACACGGCAGATTCCAACTCACCAGACATTTCGTCTGCATTCACTTCATCAAGCAGAAAATTATCTGGCAGATAACCGAGCGAACTCGGCTTTCTTTCTATGAACTGTTCAATCGTGCTGACGATCTCGACCTGACCGTCAATGAAGGACATCTCACAGGATTGCTCGACCACCGAGCGCTCACCACCGCAGACTTCGACGGCGGTTAGAACACAGGCCGCCAGATCGGGCTTCGTCTGTTCGAATACGTGCAGATTGCCTGACATCTGACAGAGACCGGATCTGTAATAATCTGTGCTGAAGGACCAGTTCCCGCGCAGTGTTGCGAGCGTGACGCGCTCGGACGCCTGCGTCGCGGGAAGGTCGGTGGGATACGCCATGGCTGGTGCTGCCGAAAATGACAAACAGACGCTGGCAGGAAAGGCCAATTTCGCGCGTCTGTTTATCATGTCACCTCCGGAAGGCCTCAGCGCGACTTATTGCGCGCTGAGCGTTTCAATGTCCTTGGGTGCCAGGCCTGTTTCAAATGGCCGGGCGGTTTTGGGGTTTGGAAGTGCCAGCATCGCATCAATCGCCTTTTTGGCTTCGATCCGGACTGATTCCTCTACCAGAACCTCGTGCTTCATATCCTTGAGGGCATCATAGATATTCTCAAGCGTGATCCGCTTCATATGAGGACACAGATTGCAGGGTTTGACAAACTCCACGTCAGGATTGGCAGACGCCACATTGTCGCTCATGGAGCACTCTGTGAGCAGCACAACCTTGTTTGGCGAGCGGTCAGAAACGTAATTCGACAGAGCTGAGGTTGAGCCTGCAAAGTCCGCCGCCTCGAGTACATCTGGCGGGCACTCAGGGTGCGCCAGGATTAGAACGCCCGGATGCGCGTCGCGCAAAGCCTCAATATCGTCAGCGGTGAACTGCTCATGAACTTCGCAACGGCCATCCCAGGTGATGATCTCGATATCCGTCACAGCCGCAACATTGCGCGCGAGGTATTTGTCTGGGATCAGAATGACCTTGTCGACGCCCCATTCGCCAGCAACATGCTCAACCACCTGAACGGCATTAGACGAGGTGCAGCAGACATCTGTTTCTGCTTTCACGTCTGCCGTCGTGTTCACATAGGTGACGACAGGGATGCCGGGATATCTCTGCTTGATGAGACGAACGTCCGCGCCGGTGATTGAAGATGCCAGCGAGCAGCCAGCCTCAAGATCCGGAATCAGGACGGTCTTTTCCGGGGCGAGAATCTTCGAGGTCTCGGCCATGAAGTGCACGCCAGCCTGAACGATCACCTTTTGCGGCACATTCGCGGCTTCGCGAGCGAGCTGCAGAGAGTCACCACGAAAATCGCCGACAAGATTGAAAATGTCGGGCGTCATATAGTTGTGGGCCAGAATAACGGCATCACGCTCTTTTTTGAGCTTGTTAATGCCGTGTACGAGCGGGGCAATGCCCGGCCATTCCATTGGCGTGACGAAGTCTTTCACCTGATCATAGAGATGATCTGTTTCTGCCTTCACCTCGTCGGAGTAGGACAGCCCACGCGCTTCGAGCGCAGTCGGCGTGCGGCCGAGTGCCGGCATGTCGCAGCCAGGGGCAAAATCAATGATACGGGCCATAAGTCCCTCCTTAAGAATCCGGCTTTCGCCTTTTGCTCAATTTGAGTATTATATGGGTAGAACAAGCCGCCTTTTCAAGAGCTCTGGCCTTGAGAAGGATGTCGGGAACCCACTTTTGCCCAATTTGAGTATAACTCAGACCGTCACAAATACGTCAAACCAGCTGATGATGCAAGCTGGTATTCGTGGAGCGTGCGGATAGAATTTCTTGCGTCCGGCTCACGTTTCGGTGCGTTTTTGAGGCGTTTGTATCCCGGAAATGGCTTTGCGGGACAAAATTTCCCGCTTGAAACGGAAGCGTTCCGCGGGACGCCCACCTGTAGCGGTTTCAAAACTTCCAAGCCCTTCGACAAAGCCCGATTTATCCAGCGCCCGTCTGAAATTCTGTTTGTGAAGACGCAGTCCCAGTATGCCCTCCACGGCTTCCTGAAGCGCTGACAGGGTGAAGGCGTCGGGCATCAATTCGAAAATCACGGGCCGATATTTCAGTTTGCCCCGCAGGCGTGCCATCGCCGTTGCAAGGATGCGCCTGTGATCGGACCGCATGGGCGTGCCGGTGTGCCGGGCTCCAAGGGGGGCGGTCAAGGGTTGGCCTTCGTCGCGGGCAGCTTCCGGAACCAGGCGTGCTTCGTACAAGAGTTCATACCGCTCAAGCACGCGTTCTTCGATCCAGCTTCGTCCTTCCAGGCCAAAGGCGAGACAGGCGCGAACCCATCTCTCCTGACGAGCGGGCGTCGTGTCGCCCTTTTCGGCCCAGTCGCGCAGGGCAGGGGCAATGTCACGCTCGATAATCTCTGGAGGCCCTTCGCGATGGTCTTCAAATGGGAAGAAGCGATACCAGTCGCGCCAGACAGCGTCGAATGCGCCGATCTCGGTCGCTTCCGGAGTAAGGGCAAGATAGCCGACAGAGATTACGCGTTCTTCAGGGCTGTTGTCATCCAGCCGGGCTGTCGGAAGCTCACGCCCGCGATCTCCGAATGTGTAAAGTTGTTCGACATAGCCGATATCGAAACCGGTCTGTGCGCTCACCCAGTCTCGCAGACCCAGTTCGAAGGTTCGGTGGCTCTCGGGATCGAAGGGACCAAAGGGCAGGCCATCAGGAGAATCCCCCGAACCTCGCGTCGCCAGCACGTGCGGCGCACCATCGATGACGGCAACAATCACTGCTGAAAGGCCCACGCGAAGGGTCATGGAATGGCCGTCTCCCGATCTTTGAGGCTCATTGTTGAGCGGCGCGAATAAAGCATGATGGGTGTAACGGACGCTATAATCAAATTCGAGTGGACGAACAGTCCGTCCTCAACCGCCTCGTAGAATACCGCGAGACTGGATGTGACTAACGTTCAGTGCGCAAGCTCTGCATGAAGCTCGTTGAACCGGGCGACGAATGCAGCTTGCGCGTCACGGGCGGGGAGCGGGACCAGTCGGAGGTCAGACTGGACTTCAGGTTCACCAAAGATCTCATCGGCCTCACGACTGGAGAAACCGGCCAGCTGAACCGCTTCAAGCCATGCGCTGATGTGATCGGCTCGCTTGATCAGCTTTTTCAGTTTTGTGTCTGTGACTGGCGGTAAGCCAAAACGGATGTGAATTGCCCGCTCCAGCCTGTCTTCGAATTCGCGATAGCCCGGCCCAAGTACGGCTTTAAAAGGCGAAATCATATCGCCGATGACATATTCCGGGCCGTCATGCAGGAGCGCGACAAGGCAGTCACTGGTGGAAATTGATGGCGAGAGGTCCCGGCAGACGGCTTCGACCACAAGGCAGTGCTGTGCGACAGAAAATGCATGATCGCCAATCGTCTGACCGTTCCATCTGGCGACGCGCGCAAGGCCATGCGCAATGTCCTCGACTTCGATATCCAAAGGAGACGGGTCCAGAAGGTCCAGGCGGCGTCCGGACAACATGCGTTGCCAGGCGCGTGGAGGTGGAGATTTTCGACGGGGGATTTGCGCCTCCAGATCATACGACCAGACCCCTTTGAGCCGGTCCTAATTCCTACCAAAACATGAATGAAATCAATCTATTTTTAGGCAAATTCAGCTACCAAAAATCTTGATTTCGCATACTCTTCATTAAGGCTGTCGGGCGTACTCTGTCCACACTCCGAGGGAGAGAGTGAAAAAAAATGATAGATGTGATGGTGAACGCGGTGCAGCAACCTGCTGCGCCACTGATGGTTCTTTGCCTCGCGGGTCTCGTTATTGTCGTTGAGGCATTGCGTGTGAGCCGCGAAGCGCTCTGGAGCGACATGTTTGACGAGTAGTCTGAGTATGTCGGATCTATGAAGAAATTAAAACGGGCGGTCCTTTTGAGTCCGCCCGTTTTCTTTTGGAAGGAGCTAAGCTAGAGGCAGCACATGGACCGAAAGCGCCTTGATAAATTTCTCATCGACACCGGACAGATGACGAGCCGATCAGAAGCTCAGGCGGCGATCGAGGCCGGAAAGGTGTTCGTGAATGGTCGTCAGGCGCTGAAAGCATCAGAAAAAGTTTCGCCCGATGACGAAGTGACCTCAGAGAAGGCACATCCTTATGTCTCACGCGCCGCGTTGAAGCTTAAAGGGGCCCTGGATGCTTTTGACTGCGATGTCAGCGGGGCCGTCTGTCTGGATGTGGGGTGCTCAACGGGCGGATTTACAGAAGTTCTGCTCGAATACGGGGCAGACCATGTATTTGCGGTCGATGTCGGCAGAGATCAGTTTCATGAGCGTTTGCGTACCAATCATCAAATCACGCTCTATGAACAGACCGACGCGCGGAATCTAACCGAGGATCTGATTGACCGGCCAGTCGATCTGGTCGTCTGTGATGCGAGCTTCATCGCACTTGAGAAGGTGCTTAACCCAGCGCTCGGTTTTGCCAGAGCTGAGGCGACCGGAGTGTTTCTCTTTAAACCTCAGTTTCAGGTCGGGCGAAAAAACGTCGGAAAAGGCGGTATCGTCACAGATACACAGGCCGTTGAGCTTGCCAGAGACAGCTTTGCAGCCTGGCTGGAAGCGCAAGGCTGGCAGATCGCAAGCTGGGCGCTTTCTGTGCTCAAGGGCGCGGACGGCAATCAGGAATGGGTCGTGCTCGCAAAAAAGGGGGCTCCATAAGCCTTTCCTGATCGCAAGAACCTCCAATATGTAGTGAAGGAGGCTATGCCATGTCAGACGAAATCCAGGCTGTTAAGCCAAGGCTCTCAACCGCCCGCTATGCGATCGCGCAGGGGCTGAGAACAGTATGGTATGGCGGTCACTATTCACTCATTCGCAGACGATCATCCGGTTTTTCGAGACCCGGTGAGCCGAGCTTTACACCCGAGAATGGCCGGCCCGACCTCAAGGTCATGCGTAAGGAATTCTTCAAGGCGTATCAGCAGGACCTCGCAAACATCGAAGCGGGGCTTTATCCGCGACCGCGGGATGTCTCTATTACTCAGCTCCCGAAAGCCCTGCGTCATTCCCGGGACTTTATTCGCGACGCTGTGAGCGTAGATGAAAGACGTGTGAACCGGACTGGCACTGAAGTCCGGGAGATCGCGGATCCGGAGAGATATCCGACCTATTACAGACAGAACTTTCATTATCAGTCCGGAGGCTGGTTCACTGATGAAAGCGCTGATCTTTATGACACGCAGGTGGAGGTGCTGTTCACCGGCGCTGCCGATGTGATGCGCCGCTGTGTGCTGGGTGAGGTGGCCCGGCAAATGAAAGGACGCGATCAAAGACAGACGGAGTTTCTGGATCTTGCCTGCGGAACGGGGCGGTTTCTGGCCAGCGTTCTTGACGCATTCCCGAGGCTGAAGGCGAGCGGCCTCGATCTGTCGCCCAATTATTCCCAAAAGGCCCGCAAAGCGGTTCGGCGCTGGCCGCAAGCGGATATCATTGAGGCCAGTGCCGAAGCCATGCCGATCGAGGACAACAGCCTCGACTTGATCTCATCCATCTATCTGTTTCACGAATTGCCACCGAAAGTGCGCCCAATGGTGGCGAGTGAAATCGTGCGGGCACTCAAGCCGGGTGGCGCGTTTGTTTTTGCGGATTCGCTGCAGTTTGGGGATATGCCTGAGCTGGATGGTCTGCTGGAATACTTCCCCGAAGGCTTTCATGAGCCGTATTACAAAGGCTATCTGAGAGAAGATTTTGATCAGATTTTTGCAAAAGCGGGATTGATCGCCGAACCTGTCAAAACGGCCTTCCTGACACGCATTCAGACATGGAGAAAACCAGAGTGACCAGAAAGACTGAGCCTTCAGAGGCAATTGAGCTCTTGTCATTCTGGTTCGAAGCGGGACCATCAAAATGGTTTGCCGGCGGCGACAAATTCGACACTGCCTGCGAGCAGTTCTCTGATCTTCTGAAAAAAGGGCGCGAGGGCAAACTCGACGACTGGGCAGATACAGCAGCCGGCTTGTTGGCCCTGATCATCCTGCTTGATCAGATCCCGCGAAATATTCAGCGTGGATCGGACGAGCAGTTCGCGTCAGATGAGCGGGCGGTTGAACTGGCGCACATGGCGATCGAGCGCGGCTACGACAGAGCCTATATGGCGCCAGCGCGAGCCTTTTTCTACATGCCTTTCATGCATTCGGAAGCGATTGAGGATCAACGCCTCTGCTGTGATCTCTTCCGTCAGACCGACATGAAAGAGAACTATCACTATGCCCTGATCCACATGGATGCGATTGCGCGTTTCGGGCGCTTTCCTCATCGCAATGATATGCTGGGCAGAGACACAACCGCTGAAGAGCGTGCCTATCTCCAATCTGGAGGTTTTGGCGCCTGAGACGGGGTCAGAGCACAGTGGCGGCTGCCACCGCGGCTGCAATATAAATGACGAGCACGGAGACGCTTTCAAAGCCGATATTTCCGGGCCCGCTTTTCTCACGTCGAATAAGCCCCAAGACGAGCATCAAGGTCATTACAATGCCGGTCAGCGCCCAGAAGCGCGCTGAGCCATCGATCGCGCCATAGATGGAACCATCGCGATAAGCGACGTCCGAGGCCGACAGAAAGAGCACGTCAAACATATTGCCGCCTATGATACCGCCGACGGCGAGTTGCAGCGCCCCACGGCGAATGGCGGCAATGGTGGTTACGAGTTCTGGAAGAGAGGTCGCGACCGCTGTAAGCATGGCCCCGACGACGCTTTGTTTCAGGCCTGAAGCTGTGGCAATTGCGATTCCGGATCTTGCGACGACCAGGCCTGCAATGGCGACGATCGCAACAAGCCCTGCAAATCTCAGAGCGATAAATCGCGTCGAAGGTGCGCTTTCATCTTCTTCTTCGGGTTCATCAACGCGTGTATCCGGCGTGTTCTTGGCGATCCACATCGGGTCTTTCCGGTCGTGGCGCGCCAGAAACAAACCAAAAATGTAGACGCCGATCAGCAGCGGGCTGGCAGGGTGAATCGCGAACAGGGTGACCTGAGGCAGGGCATAGGCGACCAGTGGAATCGCCAGTAGCAGGCACAAGAGCGCCGATTGTGTGATGTTGGCGATTTCTGCCGCCGCGTGCTCAAGGTTTGCTTTTCGATACCAGATGTCGCCGACAACCAGAAATGCGGTCTGTGCTGCAATGCCGCCCAGCGAGTTGGAGTAGGCGAGGTTTACATCGCCGGTGGCTGCAGCGCTGACCGAAGTGACAATGCCGGAGGCAGAGGTTGCCGCGCCAAGAAGGACTGCGCCGGCGAGCGCCTCTCCCATGCCTGTGCGATCGGCGAGGATATCTGCATCGCGTGAGAGTTTCAGACCAACTGCCAGAATCACTGCTGTCGCGATGGCGAACAGAATAATCGCCTGAGGAAGCGATTGAATTTCAAGAATTTGAGTTAACGGCATTGAGAAGCCTAACGGCCTCTAATGGTGAGGGTTCCCCCAAGATGTTACCGTTTACAGAACGCCGCCGTGAAAATGACGAAACGCGGCGAGAATTTCCTCTGGCTTGTCTTCCATACGTGACAAGTCCAGGCGCATCTTTCCGTCTTTTCGGAGTTTAAAGACGCGGATTTCCCACGGGCGCAGCCGGGTCGCCGCTGTCGCGGTGAAAACCTCCTGAATGGGGCGGGAAAACGCCAGATCGATCGCGGGTCGTTTTTCCGAGTTGATCTGCACAACGCCAGATTCCACACGGATCACATCATTCCAGCGGACCTGACCGAGCCCGTCAATTTCAATCCCGCTATTATTCAGCGTGAGCGCTGGCCTTTGGTCTCGTGTCAGCGGCCAGGAGCGGAGCGCTATGAAAGTGAGGACACCGGCTGCAAGCGACATGAGTGGATAGCCCAGCAGCAAGCCTGCCATGCCCAGTACAGCCGCCACACCGAGCGGCAACCATACACGGGTGGCGATGTCGGACTTGTCATAGTCTGCTGTGAAGACGCGTGCATTCATCCGCCTGTCTGCCCCCTATGCCGTAGTTTATGGTCGGCGAGGACGCAGGCCATCATCGCTTCGGCAACTGGCGCCGCGCGAATGCCGACGCAGGGGTCATGGCGGCCGGTTGTGCGAACATCGACATCATCCCCGGAAGCCGTCACCGACTGGCGTGTGGTGAGTATAGACGAGGTCGGCTTCACGGAAAATCTCGCCACGACGGGCTGGCCGGAAGATATTCCGCCAAGAATGCCGCCATTGTTATTCGACAGGAAGCGTGGGCCATCATTTCCAGAACGCATTTCATCTGCATTCGTTTCCCCTGAGAGGCCGGCAGCGTCCATCCCGGCGCCGATTTCGACCCCTTTCACGGCGTTGATGGACATCAGCGCCATGGCAAGATCGGAATCGAGCTTGCCGTAAATCGGCGCGCCCCAGCCTGCTGGAACGCCTTCAGCAACAACTT
>CETS01026608.1_pt1 | contig 32921 bp, 31 predicted proteins | sample 356391 | NCBI WGS metagenome assembly CETS01 (sample SAMEA2622673, study PRJEB7988) | marine metagenome | isolation source: saline water (ENVO:00002010), including
ATCTCATTTTGCACGCTGCCATATCGCCTGACAAACTTCGGTGTCCAGTCGAAAAGGCCCAGCATGTCTTCGGTAACGAGGATCTGCCCGTCACACGCAGCGCTCGCGCCAATGCCAATCGTCGGCACAGAAACCGTCTCGGTAATTTCCTTCGCCAGATCTTCGGCCACGCCTTCGACAACGATTGCGAGCGCGCCCCCAGCTTCTGCAGCTCTGGCTTCGTTCAGGACGCGTTCGCGCTCATCGGCTGTCCGGCCCTTGGCTCTGAATCCACCATCGACGTGGATTGCCTGCGGTCTCAGGCCCACATGTCCGACAACCGGAATGCCGCGCTGGACAAGAAAGTCGATGGTTTCACCGGCATACTCGCCGCTTTCGATTTTTACCGCCTGACAGCCGGTCTCTTTCATGATCCGCGCCGCGCTTTCATACGCCTGTACAGGGCTCGCCTCATAGGATCCAAAAGGCATATCGACCACGACAAAAGCCTGACTGGACCCACGCATGACAGCCTGACCGTGAAGAATCATCATTTCCATGGTGACGCCGACCGTCGAAGGCAGGCCGTGAACAACCATACCAACGCTGTCACCCACCAGAAGAAGGTCACAATAAGGATCAAGCAGCGCTGCGCGCGGCGCATCATAGGCGGTCAGGCAGACAAGCGGGGTGCCGCCTTTGGCTTTGGCGATATCGTTGACGGTTTTGCGTCTGTGCTGGGTTTGCGCTGACACGGGCATTCTCGCTTTAAAATCAGAGAGAGGTGATTAGATCGGATTGCCCTCGAAGTGAACCGTATTCCGCAGGGTTTCTCTACACCGGGGCTTCCGCCCCGGTGTACGAAGACGCTGCACACCCGATCAATAAGACTTAGGCAGGTCCAGAACGCGCTCTGCGATATAGTTGAGGATCATTTCGCGGCTCACGGGCGCGATCCGCGCAATCATCGCTTCACGCATATAGCGTTCCACATGATACTCTCGCGCATATCCCATGCCGCCATGCGTCAGAACGGCTGTTTCGCAGGCTTTAAAGCCCGCTTCAGCGCCGAGATACTTCGCGGCATTCGCTTCGGCGCCACAGTCGAGCTTCTGGTCGAACTTCGATGCGGCCTTATATGCCATCAACTCGGCAGCTTCCAATTCCGCCCAAGCTTTCGCTAGTGGATGCGCGATGCCCTGATTCTGACCAATAAACCGGCCAAAAACCTTGCGCTCCTGCGCATATTGCGTGGCTTTCGCAAGAGCGGCCTGACCGAGACCAATCGCTTCAACGGCAAACAGGACCCGCTCCGGGTTGAGACCGTGCAGAAGATATTTGAAGCCCTGCCCCTCTTCCCCGATCAGGTCTTCTTTCGGGATGTCATACTCATCAAAGAAGAGCATGTTACACTCGACAGCCTTGCGCCCCATTTTCGGGATTGGAGTCGCATCAGCTTTGACCTTGTCGAAATCGGTATAGAAAAGCGACAGGCCGAGATAAGGCTTGGCGCATTCTTCCTTCGGCGTCGTACGCGCGATGATCAGGATCTTGTCCGCACGCTGCGCGCCGGTGGTCCAGATTTTGCGCCCGGAGAGTTTGTAATCGCCACTCGGCTGCTTCACCGCTCGCGATTCCAGATTCGACGTATCGAGGCCTGAGTTTGGCTCCGTTACGGCGAAACACATTTTTTGTTCGCCAGAGATAATCTTCGGCAGGTGTTCGTTCCGCTGCTCATCATTGCCGAACAGTTCGAGCGGCTTCGGCCCAAAGATGTTCAGGTGGATCGCAGACGCTCCGGAAAATCCAGCGCCCGAACGCGCAACCGTATGCATGACAATAGAGGCTTCGGTCAGCCCCAGACCTGCACCACCCACTTCCTCAGGCATGGCGACGCCGAGCCACCCACCTTCAGCCATCGCCTTGGTGAACGCCTCTGGCCATTCGCCGGACACATCGGTCTCATGCCAGTATTCATCCGTGAACTGCGCGCAAGTCCGCTCCACGGCGTCCTTGATCGCCAACTGGTCTTCTGTTGGTTCACCGATAAAATTCATGGGTTGTCTCTCTCCTGCAGTCTTCTCCCCGACGCAGCCTGTGTGGCTGGCGTTTGACATGGATGAAGCTGACAAGCTGCACCAACTGTCGCATTTTGACCTAAAGGGAATTAGCAGCTTTGCAAGATCAGTTGGAGACTTTCGCGCCGAGACACCCTGCAGTCATCAACAGAAGTTCAAACTCACTCGGAGACAAACTTCCTTTTTCGACGACGGCCATCGCTCCCTCTTGTACGGCATTTGATCGCAATGATGGGCAGTCCGAGCTGGTGTACATGATAACCCCAGCGTCAGGATGAAGCGCTTTGATTTCTCTTATCCTGTCCTCGGAAATCCCAGCACGCTGAATGAAACGATCCAGAAGTATGACGTGAAACGTGCCGTCAGAGGTTTTCAAAAACTCATCTACGTTTCGAAACCTGATAGTCTTGGCATCCAGAAGTGAAGCCTGTTTCAGCAAAAGAGTGATTGTCTGAAAATCAGCATCGTCGTCTTCGATCACAGCCAACGACAGTGAAAAACGCGGCCTCAGTGCCCCCAGAAACGATTTTGCCTCAAGTTTCTCAGGTCGTTCGCAGGCTAACTGTACCATTACGGCCTCCGAATCACTCGATTTAATTCAGGCTATCATGAACTAACTTCAATTTATAATCTGCCGCCGGTCCGTCTACCTGTAATGGTAAACTGGTCAGTTTTCAGAACGTCCTTGCCGCCACAAAGAGAGAAACTCAGCCGCTGCACTACGATCTTGAAATATTACCGCTTTCTTCGCTCCACTCAAACCAGAGATTGTCTTGATCATGATGTCTGGTGCATCACCATCGGACTGACAAGCTGGCCGGTCTATGCGCATCTTCGCAAACGTCTCAACTGTAGAGAGAAAGCGATTCTCGTCAAAGTCATTGCTAATGGCGAGATGAACCACGACATCCGACATATTAATTCTATCCCCGACAGGCGTTGCAAGGCTCTCGGCTGGTTTGCGATTGCAAACGCCATACCAGCTTTACAAACGACAGACTCATCACAACCAGAACCATCTCACTGGCTTTGAATTAGGCTGTGAACTTCTGACGTAAGAAAGAGTTCCGAACTATTTTGAACGACCTGTGGCGATACGCGCACGGGCCATCTCGTCGGCAATCAGGTTGGTGGCCCGGCCCTCGGCATTGGCGCGGTCAAACACCTCCTGGAGGGTCTCAACCAGGCGATCCAGTTTGGCGTTCACCCAGCTGCGCTCATAGCTGCCAGAGATCTCCGCGGCGACATTGATGATGCCACCGCCATTGATCACATAGTCAGGGGCATAGAGAATGCCGCGGTTCTTGAGCGCTTCACCGACATCGGGTGTCATCAGCTGATTATTGGCTCCGCCTGCCACAATCTTGCAGGCAAGTTTCGGCACCGAATCCCGATTGATGATGCCGCCGAGCGCGTTCGGAGAAACGACATCGACTTCTCGGAACAGAATTTCATCGACAGATACCGGCACAGCACCTGTTTCATCTGCCAGAGCCTCGACCTGCGACTTTGCAATATCGGCGATCAGCACCTCAGCGCCATCGCGACGCAGCTTGCGGACGACATCAGCGCCGACATGGCCAACACCCTGCACCGCCACTTTGCGACCGGATACATCATCTGATCCAAACACGGTGCCGATTGCCGCGCGAATTCCGCGATAAACGCCTTCTGCCGTCACTGGAGACGGATCGCCGCTGGCCGCATCACCATCGTCCAGTCCAGCGACATAGCGCGTCTCTTCGCGTGCGTAAGCGAGGTCAGCTGGCGTCAGTCCAACATCTTCTGCCGTCCAATACTTGCCGGCCAGCGATTCAATCGCCCGGCCAAAAGCGCGGAAAAGATCGGGTGTCTTATCCGTTCTGGAATTGCCCCAGATCACAGCCTTCCCGCCGCCCAGCGGAAGATCGGCCATCGCATTCTTGAATGACATGCCCTGGGAGAGACGCAGCGCATCGCGCATCATCTCATCGCTCGTCGCATAGTCCCACATACGGCACCCACCTGCGGCAGGACCGAGCGAGGTTGAATGCACAGCGATAATGGCTTTCAGACCGGTCGGCTCATCATGAAAATAATGCACGCTTTCATGTGCGTCGAATGCGGAATGATCAAACATGTTTTAGGCCTCTGAGGAGACAATTGCTCGGGATTGGAGGCGCCTTCGCAGTTATTTTGCGCCCACTCAAGCCTCAAGGACATTTTATTCTGAATATTCTGCAGAAATCAGGCTTCCGGCTTACGGAACTTCCAGATGCGGGCATGAATGAGATCACCCGCATAAGCGCGTTGGCGCCATTTCCAACTTTCTGTTTCCCAGCCAAGCTCCTGCATGAAGGCAATCTTGTTAACCGCTGGGAGCTTGTCGGCCATGCGGGTCTCAAGTTCTGCGGCGAAGCGATCAAGAGAGGTTTTGCAGGCCTGCACCACATCCCCGGTCACGTCCTCTTCTTCTCGTGCGACCTCGAAGCCCACAGATTCGCAGATTTCCTGAATTTCGTCCGGGTTACAAAGCTGAGGTTCAGCCCAGGCAGATGCGAAGGCCGGCGCCAGATTTCCCGTGGCTGAACCGCGCACCGTATCGAGCACAATCCACTGGCCGCCAGGTGCAAGACTTCGATGAATCCGGACGGCAAGGCCAGACTTATGGTCTGCATACGCAAACGCATCATGGCTGAAGATGAGATCCATTGAACCGGGCTCGAATGGCGGTCGATCAAGGTCACCGGTAATCAGATCAAAATCTGGATGAGTCTCATGATATCGGTTTGCGCAGCTGGACCGCCATTCTGCAATAACGGGAACACTACCAAGTTCAGCGACAAACTGATTAACCCAGGCCGGATCAGTATTGAGCACGCCGAATTTTCGCTCTTCGCCGCTGGCGCCTTCAGGCAGGTTTGCTGTGATCCGGTTATACAGTTCTGCGCCAGCCGGGCCGAACCGCCCCTCTCCCCAGATCGCCTCCAGTGCTGCAATCCGGGAGGCGGTGCTGGATAGTTTGGGACGAACAGATACCTTTGTGCCTGCGTCCGGAACGGCTTCCGGCTTCGATGCTTTCTTTTTGCCTTTAGTTTTTTTGGCTTTGGAAGCGATTTTGGCAGCATCGTCAGATGCGGTTTCGCCATCCGCCTCAGGCGAATAGTCTTCGCCGTTCCACCACGCGGCAAAACGTCCGGCGACATCACCGCCAGTTAGTTTTTTCAGGGCCGCCACCATCGATAAGGCTCGCTTACGTTACCGTTTCAACCTAAGTCATAACCGGGAATTCTTAACACGAGGCTTCCGCTTAGCTGGTCGTCGTCAGCCATGGAAGCTCAGGTGAACCAGAAGGCAAATCCTCTTCAGGATTTTGCATAAAGGTCAGAACATCACGCCAGACGTTCTCAGCCTGCAAATCCCGCATCAGCATATGGTAGCCTTTATCATAATAAGCCGTCCGCACATGTCCAGGCAGATGCCGTGTTGTCCGGCGGACGCCTTTTTCCGGGATAACGATATCTCTGGCTCCATAAAGAAGAAGTGTTTTGTCTGGCAAATTGGATGCCGCCCTGTGCGCGTTCTCCATAAGGGTCACCACCCCAAAGACCTGATCAATGCGGTTGTCGCGCTGCATTAATGGGTCAGACCAGGTCCGGCGAAGCATTTCCACATTGTCGGATGGCTCAATCTTCACAATGCCTTTGGGCGGCACAACCACCCAACCGGGACGCACTCGCGCTGAAATCTGAAGCGCAATGGACTGGTAGAACGGGATAGCGCCCCAGCCACGCAATCCTGGACCAGACAGAATCAGCCGGTCAATTTCAGACGCATTGGGTACACCAAAGGTCGTCATGGCGACGGCACCGCCCATGGAAATGCCAACCACCCCCAGCACAGCGTCAGGATGGCGTTCACGGGCTGTCCTGACCGCGGTACGCAAATCTTCGCGCATGGCATCTTCATTTGGCCAGCGTCCACGGTCGGGTGACCGACCGAAACCGCGCTGATCATAAGCATAGGTCCTGATGCCATTCTCGGCCCACCAGGGTGCCGCCATATGAAAGGCATTGGCATAGTCATTCATGCCGTGAACACCGACGATCACGTATTCCGGATCCTCGATCTGTTCACCCCAGACAGTCAGCCCGAGTTCAGCGCCATCGAATGAGACGAACCGGTTCTCTTCAACTTCAAATCTCGGCATTGGAATTCGCGTCTCCGGAAATTCAGCCTTGAGCGGTGTGGCACAGCCAAAAAGCGTCAGTACGCTCAGAATGAGGACAAGGCCAATTGCACCTGCTGTCTGAGTTCGGGGACCAATTCGTCTTGAAACCAGGGATGCTTTTTCAACCATGCATTATTTCGCCAGCTCGGATGTGGAAGAACAAAGGTATCAGGCGCATAGGCGCGCCAGTTTTCAACCGTTGAGGTAACTGATCCTGCATAACCATCTCCCAAATGCCATTTTTGGGCATATCCGCCAATCAAGAGCCGAACACGGATTTGCGGCAAAAATGTGAGCGCTTGCTCACGCCAAGCAGGTGCGCACTCTTTTCGGGGAGGCTTGTCCGCCCCCGCGGGTGTATAACCCGGAAAACACAGCCCCATAGGCAGAATGGCGAGCTTCGATTCATCATAAAACTCGTCGCGCCCAATTCCCATCCAGTCGCGCAAACGCTCACCTGAAGGATCCGAAAAGGGGATGCCCGACTGGTTGGCAAGGTTTCCTGGCGCCTGACTCGCAACCAGAATACGCGCTTCTGAGTTCAGCTGAAAAACAGGGCACGGCTCATGCGGTAAAGGGCGTTCTGCGCGCGTACAGATCCGGCATGCCCGCATTTGATCTTTCAGAGCTTCAAAATCTTGGGTCATCGTCAATCTGATCTGGATTTAACCCGCGACTGAGGCAAGACTGAAAACGCAGTACAAACGGAAGGTGGGATATCATGGCCGGAGAAATCAAACGCGTGCTCGAGCCCAAGGAGAAAAGCCTTGGCCAGTTCTCAGTCCGCCGCGTCCTGCCCAGCTCTAAACAAAAAATGGTCGGGCCATTCATTTTCTTCGACCATATGGGTCCTGCTGATTTTGATCCCGGAAAAGGCATTGAGGTCCGCCCTCACCCGCATGTCTGCCTCGCCACGGTGACCTATCTTTTTGAAGGCGCCATGATGCACCGGGACACGGTCGGTACCGAGATTGAAATTAAGCCCGGCGCTGTGAACTGGATGACTGCGGGAAAGGGCATCTCCCACTCAGAGCGCTCTCCTGACGCGCTCAAAGCGCAAGGACACAGGCTTCATGGCATTCAAACCTGGGTCGCCTTGCCGAAAACCCATGAAGAGTGTGAACCTCGCTTTGATCATCATCCCGCCGAAACACTTCCGGAATCAAACATAAACGGTCTGCAATTGCGCCTGATTGCAGGTGAAGCCTTCGACATGACCTCGCCCGTCGAGTTTCCGCATCCGATTTTCTACGCTGCTGTTGAATCAGAGACAGGGGGATCTTTAACCCTTCCCGAAACCGTCGAAGAACGCTGCGCCTATGTCGTGAATGGCAGCCTGGAGACGCAGGGACAGACCTTTCAGGAAGGCCAGATGGTCATCTTCGAGACCGGAGGAGCACCTGAACTCCTGATCGCTCCTGAAAGTAAGATCATGCTGGCAGGTGGGGCAGCCATGGATGGTCGTCGCTGGATCGAGTGGAATTTTGTTGCCTCATCGCCTGAACGCATTGAGCAGGCAAAATCCGAATGGCGCGCCTCAATCGCAGGACGTTGGGAAAACACGCCATTCGCAATGCCGCCGAATGAACATGAGTACATTCCGCTACCCGGAGACCCCGAGGCGGATGCACCAGCGGGCAGCTGACAATTTCTTGCGCAAACGCGTTTCAATTCTTACACAAAGTCCATGACGAAACAGAGATTCGATGACCAGCATACTCCGTCCTACGGCTCCTATGTCGAAGGCGAGTTGATCGCGCACGAGACCTCCGAATGGCAGGACATCAAAATCGTGCAGACTGAAACCCATGGCAAAGTTATGCTGATTGACGACGTGTTGATGCTGTCAGAGGACACGCACCACGTCTATCACGAGCATATGGTACATCTGCCCCTCTCATGCATTGAGAACCCAAAATCCGCGCTTGTGATCGGCGGCGGCGATGGCGGCACAGTCAATGAGCTCGTCAAGTACAAGGGGCTTGAGAAAATCGTCTTGGCTGAACTGGATGAGGCCGTTGTGCGCGTCTCTCAGGAAACGCTGCCAGAGCTCACATCAGGCTTGAAGGACCCTCGCGTTGAGATCCGCATCGGCGATGGCGCGGCCTATCTGGCTGAACAGGAAAACGCATTCGACGTCATCATTATCGACTCAACTGATGTCTGCGAGGAATCCACTGCGGTTCAGGAGAATGCCAACCCGCTGATCTCTCCGGAATTCTTTGGTAACATCAAGAAAGCCATCCGTCCGGGCGGCGTAACTTGCCAGATGCTGGGCAGCCCGACCTTCTATAGTGGCGGCATGGAGATGATGTACCATCGCCTCGGCGGTCTGTTCACGCACTTCAAGCCATTCCTCATGCCAACGCCCTTCTACATTTCGGGTGACTGGGGCGGTGGAATCTTCAGCGATGACAATGATCTCACGCCGAAATACGAACATGTCCCAGCTGAAGAACTGCTCTATTTCAATCTCGATATTGCACGCGGAGCACTGGCATTGCCGAACAACGTCCGTAAAATGCTCGGATAGGTCGGCTTTCTTGCTCTACGGGGCATGACGTGCCAGATCATACTGGAATTCAGGACACAGGATTTCTCGAATGAACCGCCTTCTCATTACCACCGCACTCGGCCTGACCCTGGCAGCCTGTTCGCCTTCAGAAGAAGCGCCAGCACCTGAGCCAACACCGACGCCGACAGAAACGCCAGCAGCAGAGTCTGACACCACACTGCTTCTTCCACTTCCGGAAGACACATCGACCACGATCACCGAAGATGATCTTCGCGCGCGCGTCTCAACGCTCGCAGACGACACGTATGAAGGCCGCGGACCAGGTAGCGAAGCCGGCGAGAAGGCCGCTGACTGGGTTGCCGCCGAAATGGAACGGATCGGCTTGAAGCCTGGCGCAAACGGCTCCTGGTTCCAGACCGTGGAAATGGTCAACCAGACCGTCAATGAGAACCTCTCCAGCCTGACAATCTCTTCTGATCCGGAAGCCGAACCCCTCGTGCTTCGTGAAGAAGCCGTGTTCTGGACCAAGCGACAGAAAGACTACGACCTGTCTTTCGATAATTCGGAAGTCGTATTTGTTGGCTATGGCTCGGTCGCACCGGAATATGACTGGAACGACTATGAAGGCCTGAATGCTGATGGCAAAACCGTCGTCATGCTGGTCAATGATCCGGGCTATGCCACGAAAGATCCCGAACTCTTCAACGGCAATGCCATGACCTATTATGGCCGATGGACGTATAAATACGAAGAAGCGGCTCGCCAGGGTGCAACAGCCGCCATCGTCATTCACGAAACCGCACCAGCCTCTTACGGTTGGGATGTGGTCCGGAACTCCTGGACAGGCGCGCAATCAGATCTCGTTCGTGCGGATGGCGGCGCAGAGCGCGCCATGCTGGAAGGCTGGGTCACGCTCGACACGGCGAAAAGCCTGTTTGAAGAAGCTGGCCTGAATTTCGACGAATTAAAAGAAGCCGCTGCGAAACCAGGCTTCAAACCCGTGCCAATGGGCGAGCTCAAAGCCTCTGGCCGCATCGTCCAGACGGTCGATCAGCTCGAATCCCGCAATGTCATCGGCATGATCGAAGGCACAGAAACGCCAGAAGAACACGTTCTGTTCACTGCGCACTGGGATCACCTGGGCAAAGCCGAAACACCGGCTGATGCGAACTTCAACTTCGCCTCTCAGGACCTGATCTATAACGGCGCCGTCGATAATGCGACGGGCACAGCGGCACTTCTGGAAATCGCCGAAGCCATGGTTTCTGAAGCGCCTGCACGCTCAACCCTGTTTGCTGCTGTGACACTCGAAGAATCCGGCCTGCTCGGCTCGGCCTACATGGCTGAAAACCCGGTTGTGCCGCACAATCAGATCGTCGCAGGCATCAATATGGATGCGATGATGCCGACCGGCCCTTCCAAGAACATGGTCGTCGTCGGATACGGCGCTTCAGAGCTCGAAGACATTCTCTCCGACGTGCTCGATGAAGACGGCCGCACGGTCACACCAGACCCACGTCCGGAAGCAGGCTCGTTCTATCGTTCAGACCATATCAGCTACGCCAAGAAAGGCGTGCCAATGCTCTATGCGGATGGCGGTGATGATCTGGTTGAAGGTGGTAAAGCAGCTGGTCAGGCCATGGCGGCCGAGTACACAGACCTCCGCTACCACAAACCAGCGGATGAATATTCCGAAGACTGGAACATGGCCGGTATGGTCGAAGACGTTCAGGCTCTGTTTGAAGTCGGACTTCGCATCGCACAATCTGATGAGTGGCCGACATGGTATGAAGGCAATGAGTTTGAAGCCATTCGTCAGGAAGACCTCGCGTCGCGCGATTCTGCCGAATAATTCGCATTTCATGCTAATCTCTTTCAGGCCTGCCCTCTGGCAGGCCTGATCTGTTTCAGGACCTCACATGCTCAGCTACCAACACATCTATCACGCCGGAAACCGGGCTGACGTTCTGAAACATGCCGTTTTGTGCGCCGTTCTCACCGAGCTGACCAAACAAAAACGGCCGATCTGCTATGTTGAGACTCATGCAGCGCGTGGGCTTTACGATCTGTCCTCTCCAGAGGCGATCAAAGGCGATGAATTCGGCGACGGGATTGTCCGCCTGCAAAAGCTGCAATCCATCCCTCAGCCCTTGCGCATCTATGACGACCTCGTCCGCTCCTTCAATTCAGGGGACGAGCTGAAAATCTATCCGGGGTCTCCTGCCCTCGCCTCCAAAATTCTGCGCCCAACAGACAGGTTGAGCTTTTTTGAGCTCCACCCGAAAGAGCATGAAGCGCTGAACCGGAACTTCGGCACGGATCCTCGCGTGCAAATCCGCAAGGCAGATGGGTATCGTGGCGCGCTGTCTCTGGCACCGCGCTCCAGAGAGCAGATGGTTGTGCTGATCGACCCGAGCTACGAAACACTGGGTGACCTTGAAGCTCTGATCGAATGGACGCCTAAGGCGCTCAGACGCTGGCCGGACGCAATCATCATGATCTGGCTGCCCCTCTTCAAGGATGGCCGAGAAGATGAGTTCGGGGCCTATCTGGCTGAGCTGGAATCAGGCGGCATTGCCGGTGCGCGCTGGCCGGATGACCCGGAATCAAAATCTGCCCTGGCGGGAACGGCGATGGTTTCCTACCGCATTCCTGAGAACATGGTGGCGGAAAGCGCCAAAATTGCCGAAATCTGCGAAAACATCTGGGCTCAGAGCATCTGACGGCTTGCTGAATTTCCCGGCAGGACGGGGACTTTCACAAAATCGGCAAAAACCATCAGTTTGGTGATTTACACGCTGGCTCAAGGCCACTATACAGCCCTCTCGCTTTTCAAGCAGACCCCAGATGCCCGGGTAGCTCAGGGGTAGAGCAGCGGATTGAAAATCCGCGTGTCGGTGGTTCAAATCCGCCCCCGGGCACCATTTTAGGTCTTTCCATACAGTCCAGAATTCTTTAGCTGACGAGACGTAATTAGCGCGGAACCAGCCTGCGAAACAGGCGTTTCGCAGTCATGACAATGTATAAAGAGACGCCTCGGATGGACCCCAAGTCTCAGGAAAATGCATCCCCCGAAAAACAAGCACCAAAACAGATCAAGGGTCGAGCCATCGTTACCTATGGCCGAAGCCTGATCTCACTAGTGATCGCGCGCTCGCTGCATGAGCACGGCATTGATGTTATTGGCTGCGACGATGTGGGGATGACGGTTCTGTCCTTCTCCAAACACGTCTCTGACAATTTCGTCCACACCCCCTTTGAGGAAGACGAAGAAAAAGCGCTCAACGAATTTGAGGCAGCAGTGCGCAAAAACGCGCCTTCTGATAACCGCCCCTATGTGCTGATCCCCGCTTTTCGAGACGCCCGTATCTTCGCGAGGCATCGCGACCGGTTTGAGCCTCTGATCAAGATTTCTGCACCAGATGCCAGTTCGATCGATCTCATCGATCCAAAGGATGCCTTCGCCCGTTTCGCCAAGAAGCATGAACTCGACATTCCTGATACCCGGATCGTCATCCCCTCAAAGCGGGATGAAGAGGACTTTTCCGACGTCGAATATCCCTGCATCATGAAGCCAGCCGTTGGTGTTGGCGGTCGAGGCGTTGAGAAAATTGACTCTGAAGAAGAACTCAACGCCTATCTGGAGAACGCCTCCAGCAAGGAACCCATCCTGATCCAGCAAATGGTCGATGGTGAAGATTACTGCGTCTCGGTGATTGCCGATCATGGTAAGCTCGCAGGCGTCGTTGCCTATCGCAATATCCGGCAGTTTCCGGTCAAGTCTGGCGCTGGCGCGATCCGTGAGACAATCGATGCCGAGCCGTTCCTGGAAGCGACCCGCAAACTCCTTGAATTGACGAAATGGAACGGCGTCTCTGAGATCGATTTCCGCTGGAACGGCGATCCGGACATCCCGCCGAAGATCATCGAAATCAACCCCCGCTACTGGGCCGGGCTTTTTCACTCGACCGCATCCGGTGTCGACTTTCCCTGGCTTGCCTTCAACCTCGCCGCAGGTCGCAGTCTGACCGACGAGGACTCAGGGGAAGTTCAGGTGGGATTCCGTACCAAAACCCCTGCGGCCTGGCTCCTGTCCATTATTGAAGAAACAGCTGCTTCCGACGAGCATCTTAAAAAGTCTGGCGAAGCCTGGTCTGAGATGAAAGATCACGCCTCAAAAGGTCATATCATTCAGGCGGCAACCAAGCTGATGGAAAGCGCCGGCCATGGGGTTGCCGCGCCTGGAATGCTGACAAAGCTTCAGGAAGAGCTCAGCAAGCACGATGACCTGCCTTCAGAATTCTCGTCCGATAATGACCCAGCCGTCGGGCTGGGCATCCTCTTCGCACTGAGTTCACTCAGACGACACGGCACCCTGCCCCCTGAGCTCAAATTCGATACACCGAAGAAAGAAGACGACGAAGACGAGGGGTCATCGCCGCCCAAACATCACGAGAAGCCAGCCAAACGTGACAAGCCGATCATCGGCATTACCAAACCCGACAAGGGTGACTATTTCTCATTTCTCGCCATGAAGTTCGCTGTCTGGCTGGCAGGCGGCAAACCGATCAGAATTACCTCACAGGCGCCACGAGACCCGCACTCTGTTGACGGACTGCTTTTTGGTGGCGGCTCAGACGTCTATCCAGAGCGGTATCAGGGTCTGGTAAAAGAAAACCACAACTATGACCGCGCCCGCGACGAGATGGAGGCCTCATGGGCCAAAGCAGCCATGCACCATGATCTTCCGGTGTTTGGTGTCTGTCGCGGCATGCAGATGCTGAATGTGCTGCAAGGTGGAACACTTTCGTCTGACCTCAGCAATTACAATGACATTCGGTATCCAACGACTTTTCTACGACGGATTTTCTTTCGGAAAACCATTGCAATAAAAGAAGATAGCTGGCTGTCCCGGATTACAGGCCGTCGACTTCTTTCGGTGAACTCGATCCACACTCAAGCCATTCGTGAGCTCGGAAGCGGTTTCAAACCGTCGGCGCGCGAGATCAACGGCCTGATCCAGTCGATCGAACATCAGAAAGCGAGCTTTATGGTGGGCGTACAGTTTCACCCTGAACTGCTGATCCACAAGCCGTTCGCACGCCGGATCTTCAAGGAGTTCGTCGGTGCTGCATATAAACGGCATCTCGAGCGCAGAGCTCAGACCGTCGCGGAACAGAGTTTCAAACCTTACAGTGAAAGCGAGGGCGAACCTTCGGACAAGGCCCCGGCATCTCATCAGTGACGGATCATCCAAACCAGGGTCCAGACAAGGCATGAGTAAAGCGCGAGCAGGATTCCGCATCGGACAACAAAGCCAAACAACATGGGCTTAATGTCTTCCCAACTCGTCTCAGCGGCTATTTCCGCCACTGCGCGCGCAAGCTTTTTAACAATATCATCGCGTTTGCGCCCGGCCAGCATCAGCATGATGCTCTCAGAGCGTTGAACCTCTTGCGCCTTGGCCCGGTGCAAAACCGAATCAAACACCTGTGCTGAAATCGTCTCGGCGAGAATACGTTTGGGTCTCCACCCATATTTTCTGAGTTCACGCAGCAGAAAACGGGCGCTGGGGAAAATTCGCCAGGCGTCATAGCTCGTGAAAATAACGAAGAAGACAGCGAGAGCCAGGGCGGACCAGTGCTCATGCACCCAGCCCATCAGGAACAGTGATGAGATGAATAGAATGACGGCAGCTTTAACGAGAGTCGTCCAGAAAAAGCGGATAAAGCCTTCTGAGAAGAACAGGTGCGCCTGTTCCTTGATCTCAATCCGCGCCTGATCCGCAGCCTCTTCAATCGCCTTATCCGCACGACGATCGACCTCCCGGCCAAGGGCTTTACGCACGGCAACAGCTGACGCCGAAACGCCAGCTGCTATCGAAATCAAGCTGCGAATATTCAAGAACGCCATGCAGACTAAGTCGTCCGACTGAGCTCAGAAAGCAAGCCTTTACAGCAAGGCGAGAACGACCCGTTCAGCATTTTTCATCGCGCGATCAGGATCACTCATGGCAGCATAACCGGCCATGGCTGCAATACCGAATGACGTCACCGGACGTTTTTCTACGATTGCCTTGATCGTATCGAATGGCAGATCGGCCAGCATATCCGCTGTTGCGTCTTCCAGCTGATCAAGTTCCTCGTCGGATGATTTGAATAGATCAAGGAAGAACAGCAAACAAATCGCCGCTACCAGGAACAGCGCACCACCCGTCACGAAGCCAGCAACCCAGATAGACATCCAGTTTGCTAGGAGCATGGTGAAAGCGAATGACAATGCAACAATGCCAGCGAAGCCGAAAACGCCTCCGCTGACACCTGCCAAAAGCCTTAATTTAGCTTTGTCCATGGACGGTTACTTACGCGTCATGATCGCAAGAAGGGCACCAACGCCTACCGCGATGCCAACAGCCGCGAGCGGCTTGGCGCGGATTTGAGATTCGAAAGAACCTTTGGCATCCTGAAACGCATCAACTGCGTCATCTTTGATTGCAGTGCCTTTATCGACACCTTTTTCAGCTTTTTTCCCTGCTAGGCGAGACACACTCGTCATCAGGGAACCGACATTTTCTTTAAGAGATTCAAAATCTGACCGAAGTGCCTTAAGATCGGAATCGACTTCGGTTTTTTCTGGTTCGTTTGCTGAATGCAGCGGTACAGTCGTCGATTGCATAATTTGACTCCTTTGGTGGTCTGATAATGTTGCAACGCAGCTTCATCCCACCAGTTCCACAGATTGAGCGTGTATTTTAGACCTCCATCTTTATCTCTGGCCGGAACAACTCCAGTCACTCATACGAATGACAAATCTCCCGAGCGACCACATTTGAAAAAAGGGAACGAATGCTGGCAACTGACGTTCTGTCGGGATGATTGCGCTCAGAAACAGACTGACCCAGTACAGCCCGTTATCGGACTCGACCTGGACCGCTATGGAAAGGCTTTCGTTTGAGAAGGTTACCTACCTTCCCAACGAAGACATTATCCGCGAAGGCGACACCGCAGATCGGCTTTTTATCATAAGACGCGGCTGGGCGCTCAGATATCGCATGCTTGAAGACGGTCGTCGCCAGATCGTCAACTTCATGCTTCCTGGCGATATCTTCGACCTGCAAGCATTGTCAGACCTGCGAGCTGATCACACCGTCACCGCGATTACTGTCACTGACGTTTTGGAAGTTGATCAAAATGACTTTCTCTCAGTGCTGGCATCCTCGGCGTCACTGGCAGGTGCCTTTTGGTGGGCGTCAGTGCAGGAAGAGAGCATCTTGCGAGAACAGATCGTCCGTGTGGGACGTCTCTCCGCGAAAGAGCGCATCGGCCATTTGCTTCTGGAACTTCTACGTCGCATGAACGCCTCTTTAGGCCGAACTCAGGATCAGATCAGCTTCCCCCTGACCCGGTCAGATGTTGCTGACGCTTTGGGACTGACGTCTGTTCATGTCTCGCGCACAATGTCCGAGATGCGTCGTTCTGGACTGATTTCTGAAGAGAATGATTCTATCAAAGTGCTTGATCAGCCGCGACTGCGTCAGATTTGCCACTTTGACGAACAATATCTTCATATCCGTCGCCCTAGCCAGCCGCTATTCTCGAGCTTCATGAACGGTCATCACGACGGCCTCAGCTCTACGAGCATCGATTAGTCAGCATTTGCGAGCGCGCTCCTCTGCGCCTGCAACCGATACACACATGACAGCACTTTCAGCCTCATCCGATTCATCCCCCGAGCTTTTCAAGCGTCTTCGAAGACTTGGCTGGATCATGATTGGCAATTCAGCGGTCGTGAACCTTGCTCTTGCGGAGGTCATTGATGATCTGCGTGCACGGCTGATTAACGGACACCTGGATCACAATGTCGAAGTCGAACTTTTTGCACGTTCTGTTCAGGTGTTCGATGAGACCGAGAAAGGTCAGCGGTCAGTTCGGATACTCCAATCGGCAACGGGCCATCTCCCTGATCTGGCTCGCCAGCTCAAAAAGCTGACTGCAAATGAGCGCATTGCTCTCGGGCTGCTGGAGATCGAAGACTTCTCAGTAGAAGATGCATCTCAGATTTCGTCGCGGCCTCGCAGTGTGCTTCGGCACGCCATTGAGACAGCAACGGATAAGCTCAACCTTCGCAAAGACCTGCAGGTCCCGCTCGACGTGGCAGATTTTTCAGACGTACCTCCCGACATATTGCGCTCCCCACGGAACATTAATGGCTCCGAGGCGTAAGGTTGGCAGGAGGTCTCTCATGCAAAATTCTACAGCCAAAACAGCAGACAAGAACGATCACTCAGATATCCCACGCTGGGGGCCAAAGGTCCTGACAGCGCTTGCTGGAGTCGCCAGTCTTTCTCTTGCTGTTGAGATGTTCAGCTTTGTTCAGCGCGTCACGATTTAGCGTCTCCAACTCGCAGATACGAAAAAAGCCATCCGCGATAACGGATGGCTTTTTCGTGTCCAGAACGGATCGGATCAGTTAGCCGACGATATCCGCTTCCGTGAAGAATTGACCGATTTCCAGCTTGGCATTTTCCTGGCTGTCAGAGCCGTGCACAGAGTTCTCGCCGATCGAAAGCGCAACTTCCTTGCGGATCGTACCAGGTGCCGCGTCTTCTGGGTTCGTTGCGCCCATGACTTCGCGGTATTTCGCAACAGCGTTTTCACCTTCCAGCACCTGAACAACAACGGGTGCGGATGTCATGAATTCAACGAGTTCGCCATAGAATGGGCGCTCTGCGTGGACTTCGTAGAATTTCTTGGCCTGAGCATCTGTCATCTGGATGCGGCGCTGTCCAACAATACGCAGACCGGCTTCTTCGATCATTGCATTGATCTTGCCTGTCAGATTGCGGTTCGTTGCATCAGGTTTGATGATAGAAAATGTGCGTTCGGTCGCCATAAGACTGTCCTTGGAAATGCCGCTGCGGGCGGCGGCGTGATACATCAGGCGCCGCTATAGCCGGGCGCGCTGAGCCGGGCAAGGCCGAGTGTGGAAATTCGCTGCGCTACTGTTCCTGCCAGCCGCCAGATGAGGTCTGCCGGAAATAGCGAACCGGCGCAGACTGGTCCTTTGCGCGCTTGTACTGCGTGCGCGCCATCCCCCTCGCCGCGCCATCTCCATCCTCGAAGACCACCATCACGCGCTCATAAGGCGGGTCATACCGGCCGCAATCCTTGCCGCCGAGAAGCACCAGTATTTTTGCATTATTTAGGTTCTTCTCGCCGGTGGTAAGAAGCACTGGCTGTCGTTCTGCGAGCTCCCCATCTCGTCCGTGCGGCAGGAAGCTGTCGTCACGCCACTTCCAGAGTTCAGCATCGATCTCATCGAGCGCCTGGCTGTCGTCAGAAGAGACAAGCACCCGCCATCCACGCTCGAGACACTTCTCGAACAGGGGCGCGAGTGCGGCTGCGAGTGGCGGCCGCTCCAGATGGTAGAACCACCACTCACATGCCATGTTTACTTGGCCTCGAAGTTGTCCTTGACCAGACGGTCGAGGAGACGCGGTCCAAAGCCGCTGGCCCAGCTTGGGTCGATCGGAGACTTGTCTCCGCTTTTCCAGGCGACACCCGCTATATCGATGTGCGCCCAGGCCACGCCGTCCTTAATGAAACGCTTAAGGAATTGAGCGGCCGTAATTGAGCCCGCTGCCGGTCCACCAATGTTTTTCATGTCAGCGAACTGGGACTTCAGAAGCTTGTCATATTTCGGGCTGAGCGGCAGACGCCACACGGTCTCGCCCTCTTCCAGACCAGCATTCGTCAATTGTGAGGCAAGGTCATCATCATTTGAGAACAGACCCGCATTTTCATGACCCAGCGAGACGATGATCGCACCCGTCAACGTCGCCAGATCCACGATTGCTTTCGGCTTGTAGGTCTCCTGAGCATACCAGAGAACGTCACACAGAACGAGGCGACCCTCGGCATCTGTGTTCTGGTTTTCGACTGTCTGACCAGACATGGTTTTTACAATATCACCGGGACGGCTGGCATTGCCGTCTGGCATATTTTCGACAAGACCAACCAGACCCACAACATTAGCTTTGGCCTTGCGCAGCGCCAGCGTCTTCATGGCACCGACAACTGCAGCAGAGCCGCCCATATCGCCCTTCATGTCTTGCATGTTCGGACCGGGCTTGATGGAAATGCCGCCGGAATCAAAGCAGACGCCCTTACCAACGAGCGCCAGTGGAGCTTCATCGCCACCGCCGTTCCACTCCATAATCGCGACTTTGGATTCCTTCACCGAACCTTGTCCGACGCCCAGAAGCGACAGCATGCCCAGCTCTTCCAGCTCTTTTTCCCCAAGGATCGTGACCTTGAGACCGATACTCTCCATTTCCTTGATGCGCCCGGCATAGCTTTCAGGATAGAGGACGTTCGGCGGCTCATTCATCAGATCGCGCGCCATTTCAGTACCGGCTGCGGCAGCGTCCAAAGGCTCAAAAGCTTCGCGTGTTGCCGTGACGTCCGATGTCACCAGCGTCACCGACTCCAGAGATGGCTTCTGATCATCGCTCAGCTTCGTCATGTATTTGTCAAATCGATAAGCTGCCAGACGGGCGCCAAGAAGGATACGGGCATCGTCTGCCGACCCCGTGCCGACAACACACACGGATGTGAACCCTGAAGTCAGCGTATTCTTCACCGCATAGCCGCCGAACTCTTCCAGCGAACGCGCTCTGTCATCGCCGAGTTTTCCTGCGCCGATGATCAGCAGTTTGGCTGGGTCACCATCGCCCATCGGAGTATATTCCAGCACCTGGCCGGCTTTTGCTCTGAAGCGTGACTTGTCAGCCAGCGCCTTGAGTTTTTCACTCAGTCCGTCAGCAATCTGGTTCACAGAATCGGGAATGAGGTTTTCTTCGTCTGCCAGAATGACATGCACCTGACCGACAAAACTGTCTTTGATCTCAAACTTCATACTTTTGCTCCAATTGCATTCGAAGTAAGCCCTCCTGACGAAACGGGCAACAGGGCAGAGAAGATGTTTGGTGTCTGCAGTAGGACGGGCTAAGCAGATAGAAAGTCATGACTCGAATCCAACTTTATATCTTCTTCAGCGTCTTCAAGGCCGTAATGACAATTGTCGGCGGACTCGCGCTCATTGCTCTGCTCGCGCAGGGCATGTCGCAGACCGATCTGATTGTCGAAAACCGGCAGAGCGCTTTAACCTATTTACGCGTCGTTGCACTTGGCGCGCCGCAAATTGTCGCCGTGCTTGCGCCGATCGCACTCTTCGTAGCGTCACTGAACGCCCTGAACCGCCTGCAGCGGGACAGTGAGATCGTCGTTGCACAGTCAGCGGGTATGACGCGCTGGCAGATCGCCTCGCCTGTTCTGCGCCTCGCCGTGCTTGCGGCTATGGTGCATCTCTGCGTGAACCTCTTCATCCAACCGGCTGCACAGCGCGAACTTCGCGAGACGATCTCTGATGCGCGTGCTGATTTTGCGGCCTCCCTAATTCGTCCGGGCGCGTTCACCGATCCGACAGACGGACTGACGATTTACGTACGAGAATCATCAGGTGGACAGTTCCGCGGCATGCTGATCTCGGACACTCGAGTGCCCTCAAACACAGTCGACTATATTGCGCAGACAGGTAATCTTGTCGAAATTGAGGGCCAGCCAGCCATCCGAATGACAAACGGCCAAATTCAGCAGGTCGATGCGCAGGGTCAACTCTCTGTGCTGGACTTCGACGACTATATTTTTGACCTGACAGCGTTTCTTGCTGAAGAATCAGACCTTCTGCTGAAGCCCTCTGATAGGTTTCTCTACGAGTTGTTTTATCCGGATCTCGCTGACTATTATCAGAATCGGGATCAGGAGAGATATCTGGCCGAAGCCCACTCCAGGCTTGCTATGCCACTCATGAATATCGCCATGGCATTGATAGCCATACTGGCTGTGGTCGGAGGAAATTTCTCTCGTCGGGGATATCAGCGACGTATCATCATCGCTTCGGTAGGCGCTTTGCTTTTCGTGATTCTTATGCTGTCCATCCAGCCTAATGCGGCCAGTGACCCGGCATTGAATATTGTCCAGTACGCACTTCCAGTCGGCACGTCTCTGATCATTCTTTACGTCTACCTGCTGGGCGGAATTCCGAAATTGTTCAAACGAAAATCCGGCGGCCCTGGCGCTCAACTGGAGGCCAACGCAACATAATGGTTCAGCGTCTTCAGCTTTACGTCTTCCGCCAGTGCATTCAGTCGATATTACTGACTCTGTTCGTCATCCTTGCCGCCATTATGCTGGTCGATGTTGTTGAGCAGTTCCGGACGGTTGGGAACGATACCGACATTAACGCCATCCAGGCCGTCCAACTCTCAGCAATGAAGCTGCCTATGCTGCTCGAGCAGTCCATGCCGTTCATCATTCTTGTGAGCGCCATGCTGGCTTTTTCTCGCCTGTCGCGTCTCACCGAGCTTCCGGCAATGCGAGCGGCAGGTCTGTCTGCATGGCGTTTCCTCGCGCCGCTTATGGTCATTGCTGCGGTTCTGGGCATATTTACAGTAACGGTGCTCAATCCCATCGGCGCGGACCTCAATGGGGATTTTGAAACGCGTCGATCTGAACTTGTAGATGGACCATCCCGCGGGATTTCTTCACAGCGTAACGGCATCTGGCTGCGGCAAGGTTCCGAAACAGATCAGTTTGTTATCCACGCAAAGGACACCGAGCAGAGTGGTGTCGTCCTCAAAGATGTGAAGATCTTTGAATACGAGCGCATTTATACCCGAAACCAAGGCACAGATGAGTTTGCATTCAAGCGCCGGATTGAGGCTGATCGTGCGACCTTGAAGGACGGCTTCTGGGAACTCACTGGCGTGGTCGAAAACATGCCGGGACAACGCCCGGTGCGCCGGGATGCACTGTCGATTCCAACTGATCTTGACCCCGCTCGACTGCTTGACCGGTTTGCGTCACCGCTCACCATCGGTTTCTGGAAACTGCCAGGCTTCATTTCAGACACTCAGCGCGCGGGGCTCGATGCTTCCCGCTATGAAATGCATTATCAGGCTCTGATTGCTTCGCCTATTTTGTATATTGCTATGGCATTGATTGGCGCACTCGTTTGTCTGCGCCTGGCTCGTCTCGGTGGCACAGGTCAGCTCATTGCCTGGGGGACGTTCGCAGCTGTCATGCTATACTTCATAACTGAGCTCACGCAGAGCCTTGGTGCAGCTGGCGCGGCGCCGCGCGCTGTCGCTGCTTTCGCTCCCCCCTTGTTTGCCCTGTTTACAGCCCTGACTGCTATCGCCTATCTGGAAGATGGTTAAAGGTACTGTTGACTTAGTGTCACGCTGATCACACCTTCCGCCTCATTGGGGAAACTGGATTTCATATATGAAAGTCGTTGTCGTTGAATCGCCTGCAAAGGCGAAAACCATCAACAAATATCTCGGGAAAGACTACAAAGTGCTGGCCAGTTATGGCCACATCCGTGATCTCCCGTCGAAGGATGGTTCAGTCCAGCCGGATGATGACTTTGCAATGAGCTGGGAGGCTGATGCGAAGTCGGCCAAGCGTATTCGTGAAATCGCTGATGCCGTGAAAGGCTCTGAACAACTCATCCTCGCAACTGACCCTGACCGTGAAGGCGAAGCCATCTCCTGGCACCTGCTTGAGGCCCTTAAGAACCGTCGTGTTCTGAAGGATGTCGGCATCAGCCGGGTTGTCTTCAACGCCATTACAAAATCTGCCGTCACCGACGCCATGTCGAACCCGCGCGACATTGATCAGGAACTGGTCGACGCCTACCTCGCACGCCGCGCGCTGGATTATCTGGTAGGCTTTACGCTGTCTCCCGTACTCTGGCGCAAGCTGCCGGGTTCTCGTTCGGCTGGCCGGGTTCAGTCCGTAGCGCTCCGCCTGATCTGTGAACGCGAACGCGAAATCGAGAGCTTCAAGCCTGAGGAATACTGGCAGATAGCGGCTGATCTGAAAGCCTCAGACGGCTCGAGTTTTGAAGCTCGACTTGTTGAACTGAACGGCGAGAAGCTCAAGAAATTCTCGATTGCGAACAAAGCAGACGCTGACGCTGCTCTTGAGGTGGTTCGCAAGAATGGCTTCACGGTCGAGGCTGTCGAAGCCAAGCCGGTCAAGCGCAACCCGCCCCCGCCTTTCATTACATCCACGCTTCAGCAGGACGCCTCGCGTCGTCTGGGCTTCTCCGCCAAGCGCACCATGCAAGCGGCTCAGAAGCTCTACGAAGATGGACGCATCACTTATATGCGTACAGATGGCGTCCAGATGGCTGAAGAAGCTTACCATGCTGCGCGCGATGTGATTCGCGCCGATCATGGCAGCAACTATCTGCCAGAAAAGCCACGTCGTTATTCCTCTAAAGCCAAAAACGCCCAGGAAGCGCACGAGGCCATTCGCCCGACAGACTTCCGCCTGCATCCGAACGAAATCCGCGCTGATGCAGATCTCGCCAAGCTTTACGGCCTGATCTGGCGCCGCGCTGTTGCCTCACAGATGGAAGCAGCACGCTTTGAGCGAACGACGGTCGATATTGTCTCTGCCGACAAAAATGCCGGCTTGCGTGCGACTGGGTCGGTTCAGGTCTTTGATGGCTTCCTGTCTCTTTATCAGGAGAGCACAGACGATCCATCAGAAGGCGACGATGACAACCGTCGCCTGCCGCAGCTGAAGCAAGGCGAGCAGCCTGCCCTCATTGAAGCACGCTCCAGCCAGCACTTCACAGAGCCGCCACCACGTTTCTCTGAAGCCTCGCTCGTGAAGCGGCTCGAAGAACTGGGGATTGGTCGCCCATCGACTTACGCCTCCATCATCTCTGTTCTACAGGACCGTGAGTACGTCCGCATCGACAAGAAGCGCTTCATTCCGGAAGATAAGGGACGCCTTGTCACAAGCTTCCTGGAAAGTTTCTTCCAGCGCTATGTCCAGTACGACTTCACGGCCGACCTTGAAGAGAAACTCGACCTGGTTTCAGACGGCAAGCTCGCCTGGAAAGCCTTCCTGCGCGACTTCTGGAAAGACTTTCAGGCCGCAATCAGCGAGATCTCAGATCTCCGCGTCAGTGAAGTGCTCGACGCTCTTAACGAGGTGCTCGGCCCTCACATCTTCCGCCGCGCAGAAGGGGCGGATGAAAGCGTTGACCCGCGCACTTGTCCAAACTGCGGAGATGGTAAGCTCAGCCTGAAACTTGGTCGTCATGGCGCCTTTGTCGGCTGTTCGAACTATCCCGAATGCAAGTTCACACGCGCCTTTTCTGTGGACGCTGAGGAATCTCAGAATCCGATCAATCCTGACGGTAATGTGCTGGGCCAGGATCCTGACACAGGACGCGATGTGTCGCTCAAGACAGGCCGTTTCGGCCCTTATGTTGAACTTGCGCCGGAGGGCGATGAAAAGCCAAAACGCGGCAGCATCCCCAAGGGCTGGGACGCCAATGAGCTAAACCTGGAAAAAGCGCTCATGCTATTGTCCCTGCCCCGTGAAGTCGGCAAACACCCGGAAGATGGCGAGCCGATTCTGGCCAACCTTGGCCGATATGGCCCTTACGTTCAGCACCAGAAAACCTATGCGAACCTGCCATCTGTCGATGAAGTCTTCGAAATCGGTCTGAACCGCGCGGTTTCAGTGATTGCTGACAAACGCGCCAATCCGGGCCGCCGGGGCGCCGCACCAAAAGTCCTGAAGGATCTGGGTAAGCACCCGACGGATGAAGAGCCGATTCAGGTTCTGGAAGGCCGCTATGGGCCTTACGTGAAGCACGGCAAAACCAACGCCACGCTGCCGAAAGACCAGAAACCCGATGAGGTCACCCTTGAGCAGGCGGTTGAATTGATCGCCGCAAAGGCCAAATCTCCTCCTAAGAAAAAGAAACCTGCGGCGAAGAAAAAAGCGCCCGCCAAGAAGTCGGCTAAAGCCAAATCTGAATGACCGAAATCACACGCCAGACCGTTCTCGACTATCTCGCCAGAAACCCTGGCGATAACAACAAAAAAGAGATTGCGAGAGGTCTGGGCGCAAACGGTGAAGCCCGTCGCCAGCTCCGTCAGATCCTGAAGGAGCTGGAAGACGAAGGCGTCATCTCACGGGTGGGTAAACGCGCCTTTGCCCGAGCTGATACCCCTCGGCCGACAGGCATCGTCGAATTCACACGGATCAATCGCGATGGTGAGCTGATCGGTCAGGCTGTTGGCAAAGACGGGCTGTTCGGTCCGGACATTCTCTATGCGGGCCCGCGCGGAAAACGCCGTGACCCGGATCCCGGCGTCAAAGATCGTGCGCTGTGTGAAGTCGAGGAAGGCCGGGATGGCGTCTGGCGCGCCCGCATGATCAAAAAGCTCGAAACGCGCCGCGAAGCCATGATCGGTGTGTTCGAGCGCAATGCCCATGGCGGCGGAACAGTCGAAAGCACATCCCGCAAAGATAAACGCTCCTTCCTCGTGTTTCCGAATGATGCGATGGACGCCCATGATGACGCGCTGGTCCGCGTCGAACCCGTCCCCTCACGTGGTCACGGGCCAAAGCGCGGCAAGGTAATTGAAATCCTCGGCGATGCCGACGATCCCAAGGCAGCTAGCCTCATCGCCATGGCGGCCCACGACATCCCTGACAAATTCGACGATGAGGTCATCAAAGCGGCAGAAGATGCAAAGCCAGTCAAATGTCAGCGCGACGACCTGACAGCCATCCCGCTTATCACAATCGACCCTGCCGATGCCCGCGACCATGACGATGCCGTCTATGCAGAAGCCGATACCGATCCGAAAAACCCAGGCGGTTGGCGTGTCATCGTCGCCATTGCGGATGTCTCAGCTTTCGTGCCCTATAACGGTATTCTGGACCGCGAAGCCTATCGTCGGGCCAATTCCACCTATTTCCCCAATCGCGTTGCCAGCATGCTGCCAAAAGCACTGTCAGCAGGTGAGTGTTCGCTGAAGGAGGGTGAACTCCGCTGCTGCCTGGCTTTTGAGATGTTCTTCTCAAAGGATGGCTCCAAGATCCGGCACCGAATCATTCGTGGCATGATGCGGTCGGCGGCAGGCCTCTCTTATGAAGAAGCACAAGCCGCCATTGATGGAGAGCCGTCAGACAAGGCCGGCCCACTTCTGGACACCGTCCTGAAGCCACTCTGGGCGGCGTATGATGCGCTGAACAAGAAACGTGGCCACCGCTCACCGCTCGACCTCGACATTCCTGAGCGCAAAGTGGAGCTCTCTGACGATGGCAAGGTTGTCGGAGTAAAAGTCCGCGATCGTTTCGATGCGCATAAACTCATCGAAGAGATGATGATCCAGGCCAATGTCTGTGCCGCTGAAGCGCTGGAGTCGAAACGCGCCGAGCTCATTTATCGCGTTCATGACGAGCCCTCGGACGAAAAAATCCATGGCCTCTCCACCTTTCTTGATACGCTCGGGATCGACTGGACCATGGGTGAGCGGGTCACCCCCGCCCGGTTCAACAAGCTTCTCGGCATTGCCCGCGAAACCGACCGCCACCACGAGATCTCAGAAATAGTACTACGCAGCCAGAGCCAGGCCATTTATTCGCCTGACAACAACGGTCATTTCGGTCTGAACCTTCAGCGCTATGCGCATTTCACATCTCCGATCCGACGCTATTCAGATCTGATCGTCCACCGGGCCCTGATCCGGGCTTACAATCTTGGCCCTGATGGCCTGCCGGATGAGCAACGCGTGCGTCTGGAAGAAATCGCCACACATCTGGTTGAGCGCGAACGCGCCAGCATGGCCGCTGAACGCGATGCCTCTGACCGATATCTCACGGCCTTCCTGGCAGATCGTGTTGGCGCTGAATTCGAAGGCCGGATCACTGGGGTCGCAAAATTCGGCCTGTTCGTACGCCTGGAAGAAACAGCTGCAGACGGGTTTATACCAGCAGCCTCTCTCGGCTCGGAATACTGGCACTATATGGAAGGCGCTTCTTCCCTCGTCGCTGAAGGTTCTGGCCGCCGCTATGATCTCGGCCAACCAGTACTCGTGAAGCTCCAGGAAGCTGATGCGACATCCGCCAGCCTGCTTCTTGAAATGCTGTCCGATCCACGCCCCAAGCGCGAAGGTGAGAAACCACCCTCAAAACGTCAGCATAATCGTGTTATGACTCGAAAAAGACCCGGTAAGTCCGGGCCACCGCGCAAGGGCGCGCGAAAAGGCAAACAAAAGAGAAAATGAACGCTGCCTCGACCGACAAGAACGTAAAAAGCTTTGACAGAATGGAAGACGGCGACGTGATAGATCGCTCCAGGCCATCTGTGCGCCCAAAGGATGCAGCTACGCTCATTCTGATTCGCCGTGATGGTCCTAAACCCCGGGTCCTTGTTGGCAAGCGCTCGCGCAAACATGCCTTCATGCCAGACAAATTTGTCTTTCCCGGCGGCCGCGTCGACACTGAAGACGGTCGCGCACCCGCCATAAGCGAGCTACGCCGCGAGGTGGAAGACAAGCTCATGATCAGGAACAGGCGCAAACCACGCGCCTTCGGCCTGACAGCCGTGCGTGAGACCTTTGAAGAGACCGGGTTGATCATCGGCCAGCCCCAGAATAAAGCCGCCCGGGCACCCGCGAATTGGCATCCCTTTCTCGAAGAAGGCGTCCTGCCCTGCCTACAACATCTCGACTTCATCGGGCGCGCGATCACGCCGCCCTACAGACCACGACGCTTCGATGCACGGTTCTTTATGGCCGAGGCGGAAACTGCGCTCATTGACGAACGCCCGGCCCTGGCTGGCGCTGAGCTGGTTGATGTTCGCTGGATTGACCTGGAAGACACGCGTGACATCGATCTGCCAATCGTGACTCAGCGCATGCTGGAGGAAGTCAGCCGCCGGATCAGCAATGCAGAAGCGCTCCATAAGCCGCTCTTTCTGCGCTATTCACCGAAAGGTCAGCACTCCGAGCGGATATAACTGAAAACACGCGCTTTGCCCCCTTGACTTCGCCCCCCAAGACAGTGTTTATGCGCGCTTCGAATTCAAACCGAGGTCTGCTGTCATGGCGAAGCCAACCACGATCAAAATCCGCCTGAACTCTACTGCAGGCACCGGATTCTTCTACGTAACGAAGAAAAACCCACGCAATATCACTGAGAAAATGGTGATGCGGAAGTACGATCCGGTCGTCCGCAAGCACGTGGAATTCAAAGAAGGCAAAATCAAGTAAGCACTTGATTTACCGAATCAAAAAGGCCGGCTCCGCAAGGTGCCGGCTTTTTTCATAGCCATTTGGTTTGTGCTGAAGTCAGGCGGCCTGGCTTTTCACTTGGTTGCGCCCTTCGGCTTTGGCCCGGTACAGCGCTTCATCGGCGAGCTTTAAGAGGTCGTCAATCGTACATTCGCGGCCAGAAGACGTCGCAACACCAAGGCTGACCGTTACATCCAGATTGCCGCGGCCGCGCTCAATATCAAATGGCTCGCCTGCAACAGCGCGACGAAGACGCTCCGCTGCAGCGCTGGCCATGTCACCGGATGTGTCCGGCATAATCACAACGAATTCCTCGCCACCCTGCCGACATGGAATGTCTCCCGGACGGAGGTTTCCTTTCATGCGCAGAGCGAACTGTTTGAGCACCTCATCACCAACGTCGTGGCCATAGGTGTCATTCACCCTTTTGAAGTGATCAATGTCGGCGATGAAAACGGAAACGGGTGAACCGCCTGAATTCGCCCGGTTGAGGAATTGCTGCATCTGCTTGACCATGTGCCGGCGGTTGAACAGCCCGGTCAGCTGGTCAGTAATCGCGAGCTCCATGCTTTCATCCAGACGACGGCGCATGGCATCGAGAGACCGTTTCTTGCGCACTTGAGTCCGTACACGCGCAGACAATTCTTCGGTGTCGATGGGACGCATGATGATATCACCAGCGCCAAGCTCAAGCGCCCGCATGCCTTTCGCCTCTTCTTCGAAATCGGCGACAATCAGGATCGGCAGGTCCCGCGTCGCGGCCTGAGATTTGAAATGCGCACACAGACGAAGCGGGTCAAACGCCTTCGCGTCGAGCGACAGGATCACGAGATCCACACCGGCTTTGCCTTCGGCTTCTGACCAGAGAATCGGGCGATGCTCCTGTTTGAGGGTCATTGCAATCCGGCGCGCCTGGCGGTCATTATCGTCAATGATCAGAATACGGGCCGGATCAATCGGGCCGCGCGGGTCATCCCCTTCGATCACGCCAATCCGACGACCATTGGCTTCGCGCAGACGCAACTCATCCATCACCAGCTTGTATTTTGTCAGCGCCCGAATGCGGGACATGAGCGCAAAGTCATCAACCGGTTTAGTCAGAAAGTCATCCGCACCAGCTGTCAGGCCCTTCAGGCGATTGTCCCGATCGCCGAGCGCGGTGACCATGACTATCGGTATATGCTGAGTGCGCTGATCCGACTTCAGGATTTCGCAGGCCTCAAACCCGTCCATGACGGGCATCATCACGTCGAGAAGAATAATATCCGGGCTGTGCTCGCGCGCCGCCTCAATCGCTTCCTTGCCATTTGAAGCCGTAATGACTTCAAAGTATTCATGGCTCAGCTTTGCTTGCAGGAGCTTTCGGTTGGCCAGGATATCATCGACGACAAGAACCTTGGCACTCAACGTACCGTCTCTCTTGAAGTGAGCGCCTGTACCTGATTCAAAAATGGCATCATTTGAATCGGCTTGGACATATAGGCTTCGCAGCCCGCTTCGCGCACACGTTCTTCGTCAGACCGCATCGCAAACGCCGTAACTGCCATTACCGGAATATCGGAAAGATCTTCGTCGTCCTTGATCCAGCGCGTCAGATCGAGACCCGACACGGCAGGCAGGTTAATGTCCATGATAATGAGCGAGGGTTTGGTCTGACGCGCAATCTCAAGCGCTTTCAAACCATCACGGCTCTGCACAGGCTCAAAGCCAAACGCCGTCAGCAGATCGCAGAACAGCTTCATGTTCAGTTCGTTGTCTTCGACAACGAGAACTTTTTTACGATCTTCGCCAGACATGAGTTCAGACTGTTCCCTGCGAATCGGACATTTCTTCGAACGGCTGTATGATTAACCTGAATAGTCTTAAGCCTTGTTTACATCAGGTACTGCAAGCTTTCACCGTTCTGTTAATATGCTGACAATGGATAGCCTTTCAGCCCGCCACCCGTCCCTGATTTTATGCCGGAATTGCGCCCTTCTCAGGGCCGCAGAAAAACGCTGTCCGAAGTGTAAATCCGCGGACGGGCTGGCGCACGATGAGCTCGATAGCCTGTCCATTGCACATATGGATTGCGATGCCTTCTTTGCGGCCATTGAAAAACGCGATGATCCCTCTCTTCATGGTAAACCCGTCATCATCGGCGGAGGCAGACGCGGCGTTGTGGCGACATGCTGTTACACAGCGCGTCTTTTCGGTGTGCGCTCGGCCATGCCCATGTTCAAAGCACTGAAGCTTTGCCCTGACGCAGTGATTGTAAAATCGAATTTCGAAAAATACAAAACAGCCTCCCGGGCCATACGCGCCAAGATGGAAGAACTGACACCACTCGTTCAGCCGGTCTCGATTGACGAAGCCTATATGGACCTCACGGGCACCCATAAACTGCATGGGCGCTCGCCTGCCGAGCTACTGTCCCGGCTACAGAATGAGATCCATGAAGAGATTGGCATCACGGTCTCTATTGGCCTGTCTTTCAACCGGTTTCTGGCCAAGTCGGCATCAGAGCTCGATAAGCCGAATGGCTTTGCGGTCATTGGTCGTGCCGAAGCAAAAACATTCCTGGCCAGCAAGCCTGTGGATTTTGTGCACGGGATCGGCCCCGCCTTCGCCAGACAGATCCGAAATCGCGGCTATGAGACACTTGGCCAGCTTCAGAACGAAAACCCAAAACATCTGATCTCCCAGTTCGGCGAACAGGGTCTCTGGCTGCACGAGCGCGCAAATGGTGTGGACAATCGAAAGGTCGATCCACATTCCGAGCGAAAATCGATTTCTGCGGAGACGACCTTCTCAGAAGACATTTCAGACCCCGCTCTACTGGAAGACCAGCTCTGGTGGCTGTGTGAGAAAACCGCCTTTCGCGCTAAAGAAACCGGCCTGCAGGGAAATGTCGTCACGCTCAAACTGCGGACGACCGATTTCAAGACCCGCACCAGACGTCTTACGCTCAATCAGGCCACCCAGCTCGCCCAACCGCTTTTCCGCACAGCGCGCGCCATGCTGAGGAAGGAAATTGACGGCTCGCGGTTTCGGCTTTTGGGGGTTGGCATCAGTGATCTGGAGCCCGCACGCGGCGATATGGCCGACCTTGTCGACCCTTCTGCGCTGAAGCGGGCACAGGCGGAACGGGCTGCCGATATTGCCAAATCTAAATTCGGAAAGGACGTTGTTTCCACAGGCCGAGGTATGCGAATAATGGCACGAAGAGAGGCGCACAAGCGCGCCTCTGATGACACATCGGAGCGTTGATAGCGCTGAGAAATAGGACACGCAGTCATGAGCCCTGAAGACAAGCTTGAATCACTTGGAATCACACTTCCAGAACCTGCAAAAGCGGTCGCCAACTACGTCCCCTTCGTCATCTCGGGAAACATGCTGTTTGTCTCCGGTCAGATCAGCATGGGCAACGACGGGCTCGTGAAAGGCTGCCTTGGCAAAAACATGACCACTGAAGACGGTCAGGCCGCGGCGCGCCTTTGCGGCATCAATCTTCTGGCTCAGTGCAAAGCCGCCGTCGGTGACCTGTCAAAAATCAAGCGTGTGGTGAAGCTTGGCGGGTTCGTTAACGCGACTCCCGACTTCATCGAAGTGCCACAAGTTATCAATGGCTGTTCAGATCTCATGGTGGAAGTCTTGGGCGATGCCGGGCGCCATGCTCGCTCTGCGGTTGCCTGCCCAACACTCCCCCTCGGCGTTGCCGTTGAAGTGGATGGCGTCTTCGAGATCGCCTGATGGCTCATGGCTTCTGCGTCAGCGATTATGCCTTCGCGCACCGGGGGCTCTGGGACGAAACGCGTCCGGAAAACTCGCTTTCTGCCTTTCGTGCGGCGCGAGCCGCTGGCGTCGGCGCAGAATGCGATGTTCATCTCTCGCGCGACGGCATCGTGGTGGTCCATCATGATACCTCACTAGGGCGCCTCTCTGGCCAACCGTTGAATATCAGCGATGTCGATGCTGAATGGCTGAGCCAGACGCCGCTGCTGAACACACAGGAAACCATCCCCTCCCTCGCACAAGCTCTGGCCGCATTGCGAGACCAGCCCATGCTGGTTGAGCTCAAGGTCTCGCCAACAACGGACCGTGACGCGCTTGCGCGGGCGACCCTGCGATCTGTTGGCACACATGATGGCCCTGTCGCTTTGATGAGCTTTGATGGTGCCATCCTTGCCCTTCTGCGGACAAGCGGCACGGATTTGCCACTCGGACTGCTGACCACGCCGCTTTATCTGAAGTCGGAAGAAGGACGCGGTGATGTGCTCAATCTCATCGGCGCCCTGAGTCTCGATTTCTTCGCGCCCCATGTGATTGATGCGGCTGACGGAAGAGCACTTGTCGACGACCAGAATATTGATCTGGCCTGCTGGACTGTTGCCATGAATGAGCATTTGCAGCTTGCCAGCGAAGCAAAAGCTGCTGTTATCTTTGAAAATCTTCCGCCCCATCTCGTAACGCCAGCTGGTGCACCTAAATAAACCTCATGGGCGAACTGCAGCTGAAAACCGTATCTGCGCTTTCCGCTGTCCGCTGCGAGGACTGGGACCGCGTTGCCAATCCAGATGGCCTGCCCTTCGACCCGTTTCTCAGCTGGGACTTTCTCGAAGCTATGGAAAGCACAGGCGCGGCAACGCCTGAGACTGGCTGGACGCCGCTCCATCTCCTGGTTCTCGACCAGGATGAAACACTGCGCGCTGCCATGCCGTTATATGCCAAGACGCATTCACGCGGTGAATTCATCTTTGACTATGCCTGGGCCGATGCATTTGAACGCGCTGGCGGTCAATACTACCCCAAACTTCTGAACGCCGTGCCCTTCACCCCGGTTACAGGACGCCGCCAGCTCGTCCCCCCCGATGAGCCTGACGCAGAAGGCCTGCAGAATGCCCTGATTGCCGGCGCCATCCAGCTTGCGCAGGATAACCAGCTTTCTTCGGTTCACTTCAACTTCCTCACAGAAGCCGATTA
>CETS01296119.1_pt1 | contig 31872 bp, 19 predicted proteins | sample 356391 | NCBI WGS metagenome assembly CETS01 (sample SAMEA2622673, study PRJEB7988) | marine metagenome | isolation source: saline water (ENVO:00002010), including
AGGGACAAATTCATCATTTTTGAATTTGTCCCATCAAGTGACCTCGGAGGGATTTAAACCTTTTCACGATCTTCCCAGTAATAACTGTCTGTTCAGCTGTTTTAATTTTATAGGTAACCTTTAAGCTATCCTTAAATTTAAACTTGTATAGTTCTGATTAACTTCAACACTATAAAAATAAGATGAATAATTCTTATTAAAACGTTTAAATTGAATAAAAGGTCTCGAAACAAACAAAAGGAATGGATTTAATTATTTGTCTTGTATAAAATTTAAAATCCCATATAAATGTTCCAACTGAGCCTGGATGGAGGTTCAAAACCGTATAGTCCCCGTCATATTGTACCTTGAAAGAAGTATTTCTGAACTTAATTCTTCCATTTGCTTCCTAAGAAAGATCTTCAAAAGGTCTTGTTTTGATCCCCTCCTATTCCATATAATTTCTGGAGTAGACATTTTCTTTTTTATCACTTATCACACCAAAGTTTTTTTCGGTTATTCTTCGATAATCATCCAAATCATTGTTGGGATCATATTTTTGCTGTAGTAAACTTAGTTGTTTTTTTAAATCCACGAGCACATCCTTATATGCCGGGTTTCCTACCAGGTTTTTAATTTGTTCTGGATCGTTTTGGAGATCATAAAGCTCCCATTTATCCATATTATAATAAAAATGAGCAAGGGTGTAGCGCTGCGTCCTTATTCCAAAATGGGGTTGTACATGATGCCAAAACGGGAATTCATAATAATGATAGTAATGTTCATTCTTCCAACTCTTGGGATTTTCTCCCTTCAGGAGCTGGGCAAAACTTCTCCCCTGCATTTTATGATCCTCTTTAATATTTGCTAATTCCATCAGCGTAGGAGCAATATCAATATTTGAGATTATATTACCATTCTGGCTACCAGGCTTTATATGTCCTGGATATTTTACTAAAAATGGCATGGTTAGCGATTCCTCATAGATAAACCTTTTGTCAAAAAAACCATGTTCTCCTAAATAAAAACCTTGATCAGAAGTAAGAATAATTATGGTATTTTCAGAGCGCTTAGTACTTTCTAAATAATCCAGAAGCTTTCCGATATTGTCATCTATGGATCGTACACATGCCAAATAATCCTTGATGAATTTTTGATAGCGCCAGCGCCTCCCTTCCTGATAAGTCATTTTTTCCGGCTGAACAATCTCCTCTTTTCCAGCTCCATAAAATTCCCAAGCTATTTTTTCTTCTCCTTTCAAAGTATCCGGAGTCTTAAATTTTAAATCTCCCCGGGTGAGGTAGTCCATTGTCATCTCTGTATCCCCGGCAGTCTCTTCTCTACCTTTGTAAAGATCATTGAAGGTCTTTGGATAAGGCATTTCAATACTATCCCACAAGTGTTCATATTTTTGATCAGGACGCCAGGGACGATGGGGAGCCTTGTATTGCAATAACATTAAAAATGGCCTTGCGCTGTTTTTTTGCTTATCCAGCCACTCTAGCGCAAAACCTGTTGTTAAATTCGTAGCATATCCTCTTTGCTTGACATCCCTTCCATTTTCATTGTAAACGGGATCCCAATAGGCCCCTTGTTGAACAACAGAATTATGATATTTGAAAGTATCGAAGCCCATGGGCCGTGAACCCAAATGCCATTTCCCAAATAAAGCTGATTCGTAGCTTGCTTTTTGAAATGCCTGGGGAAAAGTCCATTTGGAAGAATCAAATTTTCCACCACTTTCATTCTTATAATATCCATTTACATTACTATAATCCCCTGTTAATATTGCGGCCCGGCTTGGACCACAAATCGCATTTGTACATAACATACGATGGAAAAGCATCCCACCCTCTGCTATCCTATCTATATTGGGGGTGGGAGCAATATCCTTATATATTCCTCCATAAGCGCTAATGGCTTGTATAGTCAGGTCATCTGCCATTATGTAGATGATGTTTGGTCCTTTTTGAAGCTGTGTTTGTTCTTCCTGCTTACAAGAGAATCCCAAAGAGGTAAATAGAGCTATGACTACATATAAGAGAAATTTTTTACAGTTTATAAGATCCATATTTCGTTTTTTCAGGGGCTCACTACACTAATATCCTTTGGCATAGTATACATATCCGGCAGATCATCTTCAAACAGTGTATCTGGATCATTATAGAATTTTAAGAAATCTGCCGCGGACACGTCAGATGGATAGGGACCAAAAGCATGGCTTGTTTTTTCATTTCGCCAGGCTACTACCATTGTACAGTTCTGTCCCTGGAAAGCGGGAAGAACGCTATTTGTCCAGTAGTCAGCTGTATGGTTATTCTCCAACCCTGTTTCTGAAACCGCAACGGGTTTTTGAAGGATGGTTGAAAGTTGTGATAATGCCTTCACATTATCCACAAAGGCAGCCGTATTTCTCCCGTGGTAGCAATCCATTGCCAGGATGTCTACATACCTGTCACCAGGCCAGCGATAAAGCAATCTCCCCTGGGGATCATTATATACTTCATCCATTTGAGGAGAGATTGCATAAATCACATTATGCACCCCTTTTTCATCTCTAAGATAAACTATGATAAACTTCCAGAAATCTATAAATTCTTCCTTACTCGTGGCTTTACTACCCCACCAGTTCCATGACTGTGTATGTTCATGAAGAGGCCTGAAAATTACCGGAATCGGAACCCCATTTTCATCCTTCATGGCATGAAAAGCTTCTGCTACCTTATCCAGCCTTCTTTTGTATTTAATATTCATGGGACTGCCTTCAGTAAGAATTTGATCCACCACCCTGGTATTATCCCACGCAGTGCCTACCGGATATTGAGCATCTTCTGATTTCGTCAAAGGGTTGTTCTGGTGCCAGACCAGCATACTTACTCCTCCTCTTTTATATACTTCCTTTATAAATTCAATTTTCGTGTCTTTGATGTTATGCATATCCAGGCTGTAAACCGCCGGATGTGCTCCAGTAATATTCTTAACATCACTCCTGCCGGGATCACCTCTCCAACCTACTCCATAAGAAGGATAGTCATGGTGTCCAAACATCACACCTTGTTGCTGAATCTTCCATAGATTGGCATACAAGGCTTTTGTACGAACGGTGGCCTTTCGATCAACCATTTTAAGCTGGAGATCATTTTCCTGAAACAATTCTTTTGAAAAATCCCTTAGTTGGTTTCTCCAGAATTGCCATTCATGACCATATTGTCCTTCATGGAATTCAGCTTGAATTCCATTGTTTTGCAGTAGTGAAACAAAATTCTTGTGCCCCTGATACCTGGGATCTTTGCTTCCACATGCAATCCACAATATTTCCAACTGATCATTTATGGATGTCGAGTTATCAAATAATTCCGGGACATAGGTATCAATTTTAATTTCGGGATCACTAAGGATCCCAGCACTGAAATCACCAACATAAGAGAATTTATCCGGATTTCTTAATCCTATGACTACCGATTGCCCCCCACCCATAGATAGTCCGGCAATGGCTCTGTCCTTTTTGTTCTTACTCACATGGTATCTTTTCTCAACCAGGGGAATGACATCGCTTAGCAATTCGTCCTCCAGGTTCTTTATACCTTCCGGGGTGCTGCCACTGGACCAGGAACCATCAATGAGTCCATTTGTCATCACTATAAGCATAGGTTTGGCCTGACCTTTATGGATAAGGTTATCCAAAATTACATCGGCACGGCCATCATTTACCCAGCTACTTTCATTGTCACCTCCCCCATGACGAAGGTATAACACCGGGAATTCCTTACCCGAAAGCTCCTGGTATAACCTCGGCACATAAACATACATCTTTCGGGTACGATTTAAGGCGGTCGATCTGTAAGTAATAATATCTACTTCTCCATGGGGCACATCCTGAAGTTGATCAAATCGCGATGGAGTTCCAAGAACCTCTACGAGACTACCATAGACATTGGTTCCCACCTTTACCTCCGGGTTTACGGGATCCAGTTTTTTAATATGACCATCCACTAAAAAATTATATTGGTAAATACCTGGCTCCTTCTTGTCAATTGTCACTGTCCAATTTCCACTTTTGTCCTTATTCATCTGCTTTTTTTCAACATCCCATTCTCCAAAAAGCACAGCTACTTGTTTTGCATCAGGTTCATTGAGCCTAAAAGTAATGCTGTTATCCTGGTGAACCACCGGTGAAAATTTCTCCGCGGCAGGTTTCCACCAGCCCTCCGTACTAAAGGTTTTTTCCTGGGCATAACTTTGGAAAATCCCTAAGGTGAGCACAGAGATGACAAATATTTTAAGTATATTATTTTTCATAAGAGTCTTTTTTATAAGTTCCATGAATATGTGCCCACAGATCCCGGATCGAGCTCCAGTAAAGCATAGGCGCCTTTATATTGTACCTTAAAGGAATACCTGTCACGGCTGGTATTGGCAACAATCAGTACAATTCTATTATCAGGGGTTTTAAAAGCCACATTTGGTAACAGGTCACTGTTCTCCCGGATTCCTGTCCTGTATACCATAGGACGTTGTTCATCCTGATAAAGAAAGATACTGGGTTCATCGCCCTGGGTAGAATAAATTCTCCTGGAGCCAGGACTTACGAGCTTTGAGGCATGAGCGACTGCATAATAGGCGATATTCCGGGATACATCGTTCCCGTCTATGGTTATTGCTCCCTGGCACATGGAACAGCCTCCATTATCGGTATGAGGATCATTTAGAGGGTCTGCCGCAAGGTTCCACAGGATGATATTTCGACTCCAGTTATTTGTTCCGTCTATAATCAGTCTTTTTACCGGCTCCGTGATTTCGATTGCTTCACTTTGAGGATTTTCTGTTACCATCTGCTCGGTAAAATAAATATTTTTATCAGGACGGGCGCGGTGAACCATTGACATGCTCTCCATGTTACCGCGATAATTATGAAAACCTGAACCGTCGATAAATCTGCTTGCTGCAGTATCGCGGAGGATGCTCAACGGGTAATCCGGACGATCTGTATTATGATCGAAAATGACTATCTTAGTGTTGATATTGTTTTTTTCAAATGCCGGTCCGAGGTGATTTTTTATAAAATTTGCCTGTTCAAACCAGAACCATGACATACTCGGGGTATTACGGGAATTCATAGGTTCATTCTGAACGGTAATCGCATCAATGGGAATACCCTGCTTATCCATTTCCTGGATATACTTCACAAAGTATTTTGCGTATACCTCATAACAATTCTCCTTTAATTTCCCTCCCCGGATATTGCCATTTGTCTTCATCCAAACAGGCGCTGACCAAGGAGACCCCATGATCTTTATTCTGGGATTTATAGCCAGAATTTCCTTCATAACAGGGACAACATCCTTTAAATCCTGGTCAAGGGAAAACTTATCGAGCTCATAATCCGTTTCCCCTTCTTCAAGATCGTTATATGAAAAGGTGAAACTGTTAAGGTCGGATGAACCAATACTAAGCCTTACATAGCTAATCCCGATATCCTCTGGCCCGGTACCATATAATTCCTTTAAAATTTTCGTGCGCTCCCTGGGATCCATTTTCATTAGATGTTCTGCACTTCCCCCGGTAACCGCAAACCCAAAACCATCAATAGTCTGCATTCCTTGTTCCGGATCTATGATAATAGCGGGATACCTCGAATTATTATTTGAAAAATAAACAGGTTCTTTCTCCTTCTGAAAAAGCATACTGCGATCCTGATTGGTTATCCAGGATGCGATCTTCCTTTTTTCCTGGTCGTTTTGCGCAAAGGTATATTGCCACACCTGAAGACATAGTATAAGAACTAATATTTTTTTCATTTCTATAAATTTTAGGAATTAGATAATGCTGCCCTGGCTTGTTGATCAGAATTGTTGCTTACCGAACATTTATTGTTTAAGATCATAGTCTCCACATCTTTAGCGGTGTATCTTGGCCATAATGGTAGAGCATCACAATTGGGATCTCCTGTTCGCATAAAAGACAGCAAAGATTTGGACATTTTCTGTGATAACTGTCGTGGAATGGCACCCCCGCCGGTATGTGTGATCATCAGGTCCGTGTTAAGGAGCCAGAAACTTATATCAATACAGTGAAAAGCCCGGTGACGACCGTCAAACAAAGGAGACTCCCATCCAAACCAGGCTAAATAAACCGGGCTTTCCTGTTTTAACTTGGCATTTGCTGCTTCTATACCGCTTTGGCGATTGGAAACTATAAGGGCCCAGATTTCTATGGGACGTGCTTCTGGAAAGTTTTTTGAAAAGGCCCGGACTACTTCTTGTGTATGATCACCGTAGCGATCCCTTAATTTTTCGACGATTCCTTCCAGGCTAATGTTTTCCAGTTCCGGGTTATCCCGGTTCGGGTTCCATTCATGAAAGGTTGAACAAAATAATAAAGGGATATCCGGTTGATCTGCGTTTGCTGAAAAATATTCTCCCTTTGGAATGGAGATATCGTTCGCAATAGGTCCGAATCCACCCCTTACAAGACCTAAATCACCTTCCTCCAGTTCTAACTGATTGGCAGCTTTATAAGCGAGGTTGAGATATTCCTTCCAGGGCATGTTTTGAAGTTTCTCTATGTTATTATTCTCAAGACCAGCTTCCTTTAAAATGTACTGCCCAAGTTTCTCGGTATATCCGACATCCAGTCCATGAGTGGCCGAACCACTAAGGGCTACACCTTTGTGAACTAATCCCCTGGCCATTGGCATGCTTGCAATATTGCACACTTTTGCTCCACCTCCGGACTGTCCCATAATCGTAACATTTTCGGGATCACCTCCAAAGGCGGAAATATTTTCATTCACCCACCTGAGTGCCGCAACGATATCTAGCATGCCTACATTTCCTGAGTCCTTAAATTTTCCATCAATTCCAGCCAGGTTGGTAAAGCCAAGAGGCCCCAACCGGTGATTTATGGAACAGTAAACAATATCTCCCTCCCGAGCGATATTTTCCCCGTCATAGCCATCCTGTTCTATCCCATTGCCCCTTGAAAAACCTCCCCCGTGCAACCATACGAGTACCGGTCGCTTTGCTGAATCGAGCTTTGGGGTCCAAATATTGAGACGCAGACAATCTTCACTGAGCACATCATAGTTCCAATGATCCACAAATGCTGAATAGGATTCCGGGCTCCTATCATAAATATCCTGTGGAGCCGAATTGCCATAAAAAACAGCCGGTCTGACATCCTCCCAGGGTTCAGGCGGCTGGGGAGGCATAAACCTGTTTTTTCCGGAGGTATCAGCACCATAGGGTATCCCCCTAAAGACATTTATCCCCCTTAACACGAAACCTTTCACCTTTCCATAAGCAGTTGGAGCAACAGCTATATCTTCCCCTATAAACAACTGCTGGCCTTCCATCGCTGTATCCTTGTCCTTCTTCTTTTCGTGCCCGATGTGTCCTAAAGGGGAGAACATACCCACTCCACATGCGGCCATGCCCATGCCTGTTTTACCAAAAAAATTCCTGCGATCCATACTATTCAGTTTGTTTTTTATAATGTTCTAATAATACAATTAAGGCTCTGGAATTGTGGTAAGGACACTTCCACATCCCTAACTTGTCCTCTTCCTTGTAAGGGTTCATGTTTTTATCAATACGAAAAAACCATTCCCCATTATCTTTATCAATCTGATGCTTTAGAATAAATTCCCAAATATCCTTCAGTGCATTTTCAAACCGGGCATCCTTATCTATTTCGTAAGCATATAACAGGCCAACCATGGCTTCGGCCTGAGGCCACCAGTGACGATCCTCATCTATAACTCCAGTTCTTCTATCCAGCTCATTGAGGACACCCTTTTTAGGGATATAGGCTTTTTGCAGAAAGCATTTTGCTACGGTCACACAAGCCTCGGATGTTTTTCTCAGCATTGCCGGTTCGTTTATGGCTTTAGCAGCCTCCACCAGTAGCCATGCCGCCTCTATGTCATGGCCAAAGGAGACCGTGGAACTCTGTAAATTCCATTTTGTATCAAAGAAAAGCTCATAATGGTTGTCTTCATTTAAAAACTTTGTGTGAAAGAGATGAATCAGTTTCCTGAGTGCCTGCAAAACCCGTGGATCCTTCCATACTTTGCTTAATTCGGTATAAGCCTCCAGAATATGAAGATGGGTATTCATCGTTTTTGAGCTATTCATATCTTTCTTGCTTAACCTCATATCCTCTATTGGAGACCAATCTTCAGCAAAGGCTTCCAGGTAACCGTCAGCCTCTGAATCATATGCGTGCTCTTCGAGCATTTCAAACAATTCTTTTGCCCAGGATAAGGCTTCTACCTTCCCAGTGTATAAATAAAACCTAGAGAGTCCGTATATAGTAAAAGCCTGAGCATAAACCTGTTTTCGTTTATGAAATGGATTTCCTTTATAACCGAGTTCCCAGAACACCCCGCCAAATGCCTGATCCCTGAAATATTTTTCCAGATAATGGAAGGATCTTTCTGCATATGTTCTTAAACTGCTATCATTTTTATACATCCCAACAGCGGAAAACGACCATAAAATACGTGTATTGAGAATTACTCCTTTTGAAGCCTCGGGGATTACCTGATTAGAGTGGTCACGCCGGCCAATGAAACCGCCGTATTGTTCATCAACGGCATTGTTTTTCCAATATTCCGTAATATTTTGTAGCTCGTCCTCCAGGGTTTTAAACATCTTTGTAGATTCCAGGGCATTCATTAATACAGACCTTTGTTTTTTTCTATCAGGTTAAAAATATTATTGACGGAACCAGCAGATTTGTAAGTATCCTGGGGGGTGTTCATAACATAATCCACCAATCTTTCAACCGACGAAACTGCCAGGTGAATACGGGTATCTGAAGATGCATAATAAATAAATACTTCTCCATTGTTCTCTATCCACCCATTGGCAAAGAGTACGTTGGGAACATCTCCCACAGTCTCTTCATAATTAGGAGCCATAAAGTATCCTGCAGGCTGGTAGGTGATTTTAGAAATATCCTTCAGCGAGGTCATGAACATATAAAGGGTGTATCGCAATCCTCCCGCTGTGTTTCTTACTCCATGAGCGAGGTGAAGCCAGCCTTGTTTGGTTTTTATTGGCGCAGGTCCAAGCCCGTTTTTAAGTTCAAAAACGGTATGGTAAATTTTGGGGTTAATGATAGTTTCATTCTGAACTTCAGGAAACTCCATATCATCTATGTATCCCAACCCGATTCCCCCTCCTTTACCCACGGTAATAAATCCATCTTGTGGTCTGGTATAAACTGCATATTTCCCATCCACGAATTCCGGATGCATCACCACGTTGCGCTGTTGACCGGATGTACTGATAAGATCTGGCAGCCTTTCCCAGGTTTCAAGGTCCTTAGTGCGCACTATTCCGGCATTTGCTACTGCAGAGCTGGTATTGGTCTTTGGTGCAGAGGGATCTTTCCGCTCGGTACAGAATATCCCATAAATCCAGCCGTCTTCATGTTGAGTCAGCCGCATGTCATAAACATTCACATCAGGATCTTCCAGCTGCGGTAACTTTACCGGTTCATTCCAGAATTTAAAGTTGTTTATCCCATCGGGACTTTCTGCTACGGCGAAAAAAGATTTCCTGTCACTACCTTCTACCCTTACCATGAGCAAATACCTGTTATTGTACTTTATAGCTCCGGGATTAAATGTTGCGTTGATCCCTATTCGTTCCATCGCAAAAGGATTAGCAGCTTCATCAAGGTCATACTTCCAGTGGGGCGGAACGTGATCAGCCGTCAGGATAGGGTATTTGTATCGCTGATATACTCCATTACTGCGGTTGAGAGGAAAATTTTTGCGATTAATAAGAGAATTGTATTCACCAAATATAGTTTCATGGGTAGCAATTGGCACCTTGTCATCACTTTTTTTCTTTATTTTCATGTTAACCTTTTGTTTAATATTTTAATTTATTCCACCAGTTCTTTTTTAATATGACCACGCATACCGCCAATATTGCGATAGAAATCAGCAGGTTGATATTTTTGTGCATAATCAGGTACAGGGGGATCACCACAAGTATGGTCTGCCCTATCACCCCTATAAATACATTGAACATATCTCTTTTGAAATCCTTGTTTCCCTCAAAAGAGGGATCTTCCTTTAGGATCATATCCCGCACCGGACCCCAGAAACCCCATGGCATGGTCTTCTGATAAAAATTCACCAGGACCGCTTTCCTTGTAGGCGCCGCACGATAGGTCCCGATAATACATCCGGCAAGAGAAGAAAAAAGAATCAACGGAAAATAATACAGGTCGAGAGTATCCAGGAAAAGTGGGAGAATCAGGGCGGGAAGTATACCCGCGAGCATCCCCCAGAAGTACCCCTCTCCATTGAACCTCCACCAGTGCCATTTCAATACATTTGAGACTACATAGCTACCGTAGAGTGCAGACACGATCCATTGAAGTACCGTATTGACATCCTGCACAAAAAAACCGAGAACAATACTTATTAAAACAGTAACTATTCCGATGGAATAACTAACGGTCTTTATTTTCTCTGCACTGGCGTCAGGATTTTTGTATCTTAAATAAATATCGTTAACCAGATAAGCCTGGGCAGCATTGAGAGTTCCTGCGAAAGTGGACATGAATGCAGCCAAAAGACCAGCCAGTAACAGTCCCATAAGACCCACAGGTACGAATTGAAGTATCGCAGATGGCAAGATTTGTTCAAAATCTATAACCCCGGCAGTAGAAAGGTTTAACTTATCGTAAAACAGAACAGCCAGTACCGAAAATCCTCCGACCATTAAGTACCTGGTGGGAATAAGGGCAATAATTGCTGCCAGGCTCATTTTAGTTGCTTCCCGGGGCGTTCTCGATGAAAGTATCTTTTGCATATCATAATTAGGGGCTGGACCAGCAATACTGGCCAGGATACCCTTAAATAGCATTAAGGAGAAGAAGATGGAAAACAGGGAGTAACCATCAGATTTTATTTTATCATTTACCTCTTCAATTAATCCACTCCAATCTAAATTTAGTTCTCTTCCGAACCAGGGACTCATCCACCCGTCTGGTACGTTCAATCCGGAATCTCCGACTGCATTCCAGGCAATAACTGCAATCGCTATGGAAGAAATGGTCATTATGCCGTATTGCAGTAAATCCGTCCATACGATTCCGGACATTCCTCCAATAACAGAATAGAAGACAGCGAATAAGGTAAAAATAACACCATAAAAGTGAGGCACATACTGGGCTGGTACCTCAAAAGGAATATATTCCTGGATGCTGTACCAGGGTACAAAAATTTCAACAAACTTGCCTAATCCAATAAACCCGTAGGCCAAAAATCCCAGGCAGCTCAAGATTGCAAAAAAAACGATAATAGAATGGGCCAGCTTGCCCCCACGGCCATTGTCAAACCTAAAAATCATCCATTCTGCCCCTGTTGTGACATTTGATCTTCTTAGCCAGGCCGCCAGGTAAATCATTAAAAAAACCTGATTGAACACCGGCCATAACCAGGGTATCCATATACTCTTAAATCCATAAATAAAGGTAAGGGTGACCAGCCACATAGTGCCTGAAATATCAAACATCCCTGAAGCATTGGATAATCCCAGGAGATACCAGGGCAACTTGTTTCCTCCCAACAGGTAATCTTCTTTACTTTTCTGGGCCTTCTTTTTTAAGGCAAGACCAATAACTATTGTCCCTAAGAGATAGACTAAAATGATGCTTATATCAAGAATGTGAAGTTTCATTTAAAAAGTTCTAAGTCGATTTTAAATATTCATTTTTATTAATAATACAAGTCAATAACATTATATATATCACTGATTTACGTACATTTTCAATACCTTATCCAATAAAAAGGAATAAATATTATATTAATCTGAAAAAATATTTTATAATTAAATTATTAATATTAATTTTATATTAAATAATGAGAATTATTCATATAAAGCACATCAAAATTAATAACATCCAAAAATAATAGTTCTCTACTCATTAAATTGATATAATCTTTTCAATTACTGATAATATTCTTTCATGAACAATCTAGCCCATAGGGAAATTACCCCTTTATCTCTGCAAGACAGTTTTCTGGTATTCGACCGGATTAAAAGTGAATTTGACTTTCCTTTACATTTTCATCCTGAGTTCGAGATTAATTTTATTGCTAATGGCAGGGGAGTCAAACGAATCATTGGAGATCATTTCCATGAAATTGATGATTACGAGCTGGTACTTGTCGGATCAAATTTAATTCATGGATGGGAACTCCATCACTGCAGGAATAAGGATATACACGAAATAACCATCCAGTTCCATAATGATCTGCTAGATGAAAAACTCCTTAACAGGCATATTATGGCTCCTATAAAAAATTTATTTCAAAGGTCATCAAGAGGAATTTTGTTTTCCCAGGAAACAGCAAAAAACATTGCACCACGTATAAAGAAAATCTCCAAAATAAATGGAATAGATTACTTCTTCGAATTAGTTTCTATCCTTTATGATCTTGCCATATCAAGAAATCAGCGACTGCTTTCTACAAACTCTTCGGAGCTTGAAAATTTCGATAATAGCGATAAGATCAAAACGGTATACGATTATATCCAGGAACATTTTGGAGAAAAAGTGACCCTTAAAGAAATCTCTGATCTTATAAATATGAGTGAAGTTTCTTTTAATAGGTTTTTAAAAAAACGAACAGGAAAGACTTTTATAGAATTTTTAAACGATACAAGGATTGGCTATGCTTCAAGGTGGTTAATTGATAAGGATTTAAGTATAGCCGAAATTGCCTATATGAGCGGTTTTAATAATATAGCAAATTTTAACCGGGTGTTTAAAAAATGTAAAGCCTGCACACCTACCCAGTACAGGAATGAATTCAGTGGCATAAAGAGGATACTGTAAAAAGGTGAACCGACAGTTTTGCAGGTTCACCTTTTACATATTATTACTAAAATAAGTTAATCAAAGTCTATGATAAGCAGGATTTCTTTGCCCGCATCCAAAGACTTACCTGCGGCAACTTCGATCCCTTCCCTTGTTTTCTCCTGGCTGAATTCTAAATTAAGGGGATGAAAAGATTGCACCTCATAACTTGCATCTCTTAACTCGGGAACCTCAACATGATAATTCAGAGCTTTATCTAAGGGGTTGTATAAATAAATAAATATTTTATTACCACATTTGACCCCAAATGACTCCAGCTGGTTCCCCGTTTTAAAACTAACCTTTTCGAATTTCCCGTTGCCGGCTTTTAGCATCATATCGTTGATCTTGCTGACTCCTCTAAAATAGGAAGTCATTCCCCGCTCATCAAAATACTCCCACCACCAGGAAAGCGGCAGAATGGGCGTAGATGTGAACATCCCATACCATAATCCTCTTTTAAAATCCGAATCCATTTCTTCGGGGAATTCATCAAAATTTTTAGACCAGTCCCATTCGTAGCTGAACTCTCCAATGACATATGGTTTCCCAAACCTCTTTTCATAATCTATTATTTCCCCAGGAATATCTTTTGTTCTATTATAAATATGCTTTTGGTTAATGTCAATGGCCGGTAAGGAATTTAGACCTTCAAGGTCTCTATGGGAGATACTGGTGGTAATAATATGATTATAAGGATCAATTTTATCAATGTAATTACTCATCTCTTCATGCCAGTCTACAATAGTTTTGGCATCGATAGGATTGTCCCTGTTTCGGTATTGTACATTATCTATTTCATTGAAAAGTTCCCAGGCCGCAATACTGGTACTGTACCCCCACCTGGCAATAATATATCGCAACCTGTTTTTATAACGCTGTCTGGATTTCGGATTGACAAAAAAATCAGCGGTTGATTCTGCAAATCCTCCATCTTCTTTACTGTAGTTCCCGGGTCCGAGAGTTAGCATCATATGAAGATCAAGCTTCTTTGAAAGATCCACCAGGCTGTCAAGTTTGGCAACCGCACTGGGGTTATAATAAGCATCTGATGCCGTGTACCTGGAATTGTTAAAGTTATCTTTCCAATCCAATGGTAAATTCCAGCTACATATCCATGTCCTAAAGAAATTCCCTCCATTTCTGGAGAGCTCTCCCAGTAAATAGTTATAATTATATTTTTTCTTTTCGTGCAGTTCATGAAAAAATTTAGAGTCGTCGTTGGTTCTTGATTCCCAACCGATATTTTCACCTATCCCCCGAAAGGGATCGCCGTTGTCATAGCGCAAGATCCAGTTATTTTCAGCATGTAAGAAGCCTTTATTCTCTGAATTTTCAACAGTAAACTCATTTTCATCAAAAACCATTTCCTCCCCTTTCTTTGAAACCACAAGGTGGTAGGTATACCTGCCAATTTCCTGAGGCGCAAATCGTGCCTCCCATTCAGAGGCCTCACCACTTTCACCGGAGACATAGAAGCATGGCAGCAGGATTTCTTTTCCAGAGGGAGATTGCATTTTAATATCTACAGCAATATCTTCGGCCAGGTAAGGATTTTCCCATTGCTCATTCAGCGAAATGTTGAAATCTGTTCTTTCATACAACATAGGTTGGGCTGTTTTTAATTTCACGGATTTAATACTCGAGGCACACCCCGTTATCATTAAGACTAGTATTAAAAAACCAGATCGTGCATGTGTTTTCATATTTTCCAGATAATCTTTAAAAAATTATTCACTTTATTCAACTCGTATGAATTTGACTTCATCTACTAAAATATCCCCGTTGGAATAGCCAGACCAGGTTCCAACCTGGATTCCTATGTATAATTTTCCGGTTTCCGTGGCTGTATATATTCCTCCTGTAGATGCTCCAAGCCCATATCCTCCATTTGCCTGTACAGCCTGGTAAAGATCTCCGTCTACCGGTCCCATCCATCCGTGCCAGGTGTTAAGAGCCAGAAAATGATTAGTATCTGGATTTGAAACATCTTCAATCCAGGTATTGGGATCTTTGGAAATATAAAACTGAATATAGGTTTGATAGGCTCCTTCGGGTGCTTTCACTTTAGCCTCCAGGCGATATTTACCACCTGCAGTTACATTTACTTCCTGATAAATTAACTGATTTACGGAATTATCCTGGGGAGCCGTAAAATTATTAAATCTTAAACTGGCACCCTCGCCTTCCTCAGGACCATCCCCGGTATATCCGAATTCTGGCGGATTTGAATTTTGACTGGACCAGTTTGTCCAAAACGCTTTTGCTGAATTTTCCATATCCGAGCCTTCTAAAAGATTGATTTCTTCTTCATAAACATCGATAGTCTTGATAAGCACCTTAGTATCTCCCAGTAAACCGACAACGGTAAGACTCACCTCATAAGAACCTTCAGCGGGAAACTCGTGTGTCAGAACCATTGCCGTTTCGTGTGCACTTCCATCCCCAAAATCCCATGAAAACGAGGCTGCATTTTGTGAACCTGAAGCATCGAACCTTCTAATTAATTTAAATTCATTTTCAACGCTAAAAGCAGCTGAAGAGGGTCCGGCTACGAATAGCTCTTTACTCATTGAATCTGAATATCCTGCAGCACTTCTGGCATTCAGCGTTACGTTGTAGGTGCCTGCATTTGCATAGATATGTGTTGGTGAATTCTCTGATGAGGAACCACCATCGCCAAATTCCCAGTAGTAGGAGTCTCCATCTTCCGATAGGTTGGTAAAATTAACTTCCAGTGATCCAGATGAACCGGAGAAATCTGCACTTGGCTCAGCACCTTCCACAATTTCATTTTCAAATACCTCGTCTTCCTGGCAGGCATTACATACCACTAAAATACCCATCAGACCGGTAAAATAGAGCTTCTTGATAATAGCTTTCATTTTGGTAAATTTTTAATTTGTTCATTCTAAACCAGACAAAAACGGCCTGATTGCCTCTACATCAATTATAACAACAGTACTTGCATACTCCTCAAGGATCTCATAGCCTTTCGGGTTGGACAATCCTACAGTTACAATGGCCTTTTTCCCTGCATATGCTTCCTCTTTTAACGCCTGTGCATCAATTGAGAGATAAAAAGCAGCGCTTGACTCCCCTGCTTCCACAGAGACGGTTTCGGGTAGCTCATAAAGTCCTTCCGGAAGTACAATCCCATTTTCTATAAGTCCCTGCTCACTGATGTAGGCAGTGGTATCGGTGCGTGATATTATATCGACACTATAGGCCTTTGCAGGAACTTTTCCTGACCTGATCACCCCTAAAACAATATCTAAACGCTGAGAGGCAGCATCATAATTGAAGTTATAGGTGTTTTCTCCTCCCCCGGAGGGGACCTGGTAATCGGCATTTAACCCCCCTGATGTTGTAGCCTGAGGCATGTACAGGTAAGCATAACCATAATCTTCATCAGCATCATTACCCTCACATGATGCCAGCAAAAGGCCGATTAGAAAAAAAAACAAAGTCTTTACTGTAATATTCATAATATTATTTTTAATATCCATCATTTTGAATTATTGTCCCACCGGAATTTACTATTTCAGCCCTGGAGAAAGGCAATCGGTAATTCCGTTCGTTAAAGCGCCTATCCGCGACATCTATTACCTGATAGACATAATTCCCGGAACCTGTTTTTGAAACTTTAACTCCCTCTACCGGTTGATTCAGTACGGTTTCAGCATCTTTCCACCTCAAAAGATCCCAGTAGCGATGACCTTCAAAGGCTAATTCGATTCTTCTTTCATGTTTTACAACATCTCGAAATGCTTCAACGGAAACCGCAGTGATATCCGGAAGCTGCGCACTCGCCCGATCCCGGATCATTTCAAGTGCCTGCCTGGCGCTCAATGCATACCCGGCGGGAACGACATCCGGTCCATAGGCTTCATTCATGGCTTCTGCATAATTCAACAAAATTTCTGCATAACGGTATTCCACCCACTGGTTCTGCACTGTGGAACCTTGTACGAGATTAACATTGTCTGTAAGGAACTTTTTTAAATAATATCCTGTTCTACTGGTATTGGGTTGATCCATATCATCAATTCCTCCGTCTGATTGGTCTATCACTCTACCATTCCATTCACTACCATTTGTCACTATAGAGGCTTTTAACCTTGGATCTCTGTTTTTATAGGGATCTGCAGGATCCGGTTCTGCAGTATACTCATAGGAGCTTACCAGATTTTGTGTTGGAGTGATACCACTTGCACCGCCAGGGGTGGCAATGGGATAGTTATTTGCTTCTACCAGATTATTGGGATCACGTCTTATGGCATAAATAGTTTCAGGGCTGTTCAAGGGTGTATTACCAGTAAAATAGTTATAATACCCTCCCTGGTCGAGACTGTAATTCAGTATGTCAGAGTTAATGATATCATTAGCTGCCTCAGCGGCTTTTTTCCACTTTTCAATATCATTTTCAGGGTTATTCAGGGGGCTGGCGGCGTACAGGAGAGCTCTGGATTTGATGGCCAATGCAGCGCCCAGGGAAAATCGTCCATCCTGATTTGAAAAATTCGTGCTATTCCAGTTCAGCTGTAAGGAATCTTTGTAAGAATCAATTTCCTGTACGATATAATCTACCACTTCATCATATGGGGTTCGGGCAATGAATTCATTTTCTTCTCCAAAAGTAAGGTCCACTACAGGTACCCCACCATACATCTTCAAGAGTTCCGTGTAGTAATAAGCCCGTGCCACATGAGCCTCTGCCCTGTACCATTTCAAAAACTTAAGATCCCGCTGATAGTTAACCGCATCCGTTATGGTATCCCTGTTTAAAGACAAAAGTTCCTTGCCGTCTTCCGAATAATCCAGATAGAAATTTGCGGCTCTTATTCCTTCATAATAATTTTTGTATAAATAAGAAATAGGATTAATATTTTCATTTATAGTTCCATTATTGAAATAATTCACATTTGCCGAGTAGGAAGTCTGTTGTGCTTCATCACTGGCAGCAGCAAAGAGGTTGTTATCAATTACTGAAAAGCCGTAGGTCATGGGAGCATAAAATGCGTTTCCGAAAGTCCATAGGGTTTCTCTGTCCGAAGCAGCTGCTTCCGGAGTCTTGAAGGTGTCTATTTTGGTATCCAGAAATTCCTCTTCACATGCAGTGCAAAGGATGATAAGGACTAACCAAAAATAATTGCTGGTTTTGCGTAAAGATATATTGTTCATTCTCCTTTCTATTTAATTAAAAACTAACCGTAATTCCAGATACAATGCTCTTAAGTCCGGGGTACCCCGAAGTCGTTTCAGGATCGATATTATAATTTTTCAACAGACTGCTCCAGGTCACCAGGTTGGTAGCACTTACATAAATGCTTAACTGAGACAGGTTCAGCTTATCCAGTAAATTTTGTGAATTGAAACTATATGCCAGTTCAATGTTCCTAAGCCGTAGATAATCTGCACTTTTTATCCAGTAGGAACTATTTTGATAATTATTGTTGTTTTCCCGGGTGGTCAGACGCGGATAAGTTGCTGTTGCACGGGTGTCAATTCCCTGTTCCGGATAATATGCCCAGGCACCTTCTGCTATTTCATGAATGTTCCCATTGTTGACGAAAGCAACTGTTTCACTCCAGTTATTTAAAAGATTGAAAGAAGCCCCATGCACTCCCTGGAATAGAACATTCAGTTCCAAACCTTTAAATCCGAGGTTGCCTCCAAATGAATAAACCATCTCCGGGAAAGGAGATTTTCCTATAGCCGTGAAATCAGTTTGGTCTATAAAACCATCATCATCCAAATCCATGTACCGTACATCCCCGGGCTGAACCAGGCCAAAGGCGGGTTGTGGAATATTAGCCTTAAGGCTTCCATCTGCATTAAAATCATTAAGTTGATACAAGCCCTCTGCTTTTAGACCTATTGGGGTTCCAAAAGATCTTCCCGTTTGGGCATTGTAAGGATAGGCGGGGGCTAATTCTGCCATATAATCTATAGTATTTTTACTGTAGGAAAGCATGCCGTTCAAGGCGTAGGTGAATTCTCCTATCTTATCCTTATAAACAGCTGTGGCTTCAAGGCCTTTATTTGTCATTTTCCCGATGTTACTGTAGTAGTAATTATTACCATAATAGTTTGGTATCGAATTATCTACCGTTAGAATATCACTCCTCTTATCGAGAAAAATATCTATACTGGCTTCAAGTTTATTCCAGATATCCATATCCAGCCCAACGTTATACTTCAGACTGGTTTCTGCAAAAACATCCCTGTTGGGAATAAAAAGAGGTGCCAGTGTATTTTGCCAGGTTGGCGTGGAATTGCCTGTATAAAAAGATCCGGTACTGCTTCCATTGTAATATTGCTGGTATAAATAACGACCATTAGAAGAAAAATTACCCAAAGCTCCGGTAGCGTCGCTATCGGCACCACCTAATTTCCCTACAGAGGCTCTTAGCTTTAACAGGGATATATTATCCCCAGAGAGAAAGTTTTCATTTGATATCAGCCATGCAGCGGAAACAGCAGGATAAAAACCCCAGCGATTTTTTGGCGCATACGCATCATTACCAAAATAGGAAAAGGCAGCTGCCAAAATATACCTGTTATCGTAATCATATTTGAACTTCCCATTCAGGTTGAGATAATGGTATTTATATCCAAAAAGTCCATCTGCCTTATAATCGGAACTGTGAAAGCCTATAGCAGCATTTATATCGCTTTTATCAAAGCTGTTTTTATATCCAATAGTAACTTTCGCCTGTTTCCAATCTTCCATGCCGGCAGAACCGTATCCACTTGCAACAATTGAAGAGGGTTGATCTGTGGTAGTTAGCTCCCCATCCTGATATCTTCCATAATTACGGGTTTTACTATAGGTGCTTAATGCGTACGAATTAAAAGAAAAAGCCTCTTCTGCGTATAACCCGTCCAGAATAAAATCAAGATTTTCCCGTAAAGAAAAATTCCCCTGAAGAATCCTTCCCTGAGAAGAAAACCATCCCAGACCGATCGATGATGCCACCGGGTTATTGGGAAATAGATTTGTACCTGAAAAATATCTTAAATCTTCATTATCGTATACAGGATAAATATTGGAAGGATACCGCGACAGATCTTCAAAAAGATCTGAAGTCTGGTAATTTGGTCTTTTTTGCTTTTGTAAACGCCCTCCTATATCTACTTTGGCATCAAAAATTGAAAATAATTTAAAATCAAGATTTGCCCGTAAGCCCATTCTATAGAATCTATTATTCGAGGTAGTATCTGTATTTGTTGCATTGTAAAGACCTTCTTTATTTGCATAATCAAAAATTACAGTATACTTCGCATTTTCATCACCTCCATCAAAGACCACATCCCCTGAATAGTAGGTCCCTGTCTGGCTTATGGTTTGATCATACCAGTCAACATTTGTTCCCTGCCCATTTCTATATCCTTCAATTTCATCCTCATTGTAATATGGAGACCAAAGCATTCCATTATCATTGCTTATAGCTTCATTATAGTACCTGGCATACTGATAGGCATCTAGTGGCTTATTGATATTAATGGCCGTTTGAATACCGGATTTAAAATTTACCTTCATCCTGGATTTGCCTTCTCTTCCCCTTTTGGTAATCACCCATATAATACCATTCGAGCCCCGCATTCCAAAGGGAGCCAATGCCGCCGCATCCTTGAGAACTGAAATACTCTCTATTTCGGCCGGTGAGAGGTAATCAAAATAATTCGCATTTACCTCAAAGCCATCGACAAAAATTTTGATATTATTATACCCCCCTACTCCGTAAGTCCCGTTACCTCTTATTAGTAACTGGGCCCGGTCGTTTCCAGGTTCTCCAGAAGCCTGCGTTACAGTAAGACCTGCCAGGCGACCATATAAGGTATTGGTAATATTCATCGTAGGGATACGCTCCAGTTCGCTACCCTTGACAGTGGAAATAGCGGCAGTACTAGTGCGTTTTTCAACCTTTAATAATGTTCCAGGTATACTATCTGTTTCAGGATAACCAATTTGTAAAGTATCAGCAATCTCCTGGCTATCCTGAGCCCGAACATAAGCAAACGGACCTAATAGTATCGCTATTAAAAAATTTCGAATAAAGAACTTTTTATTCATGATATCTATCTTTCAATTATATTAATATTAATATCCCGGATTCTGGACAATAATTCCTTTGTTGACTTCCGATTGTGGTATGGGTTCGAGGAACATTTTTGGGTTCCAGTAGGCTATATAGGCGTTACTATCCCAGTAATATATCAGTGATGAAGCCAGGTTTTTATTGGAAGCCGTAGGTTCCACTTCAAATTGCATTTCTCTCATCTGTCCTCCTATAATACCATCTCCAATATCTTCAAGCATCCAATGCTTAACATCGTAATAGCGTTGGTTCTCCATATAAAATTCAATTGCCTTTTCTCTTTGAATAATTTTGCGCAATGCACCCTGATTGGTCTCAGTGATAGCCGGTAAGCCCGCTCTATTATGTACCACATTGAGGTTGCTTAGTGCTTGTGAGCTATTGCCCACTTCATTATAAGCTTCAGCTAAATTGAGATAGGTCTCCGCAAGCCTAAAGAGAGGGGGTTCAAACCAGGTTCTTGAGCCCGCCTGGTAGAAAAATTTCACCGAAAATCCACTACCTTTTCCGAATCCACTACCGCTTGGAAATTGAGCTCCATAGTTTCCAAGAGAACGACCCCATCCCTCTACAGAGTAATTAAAATCCCCTGGATTATTAGCTGCATCAAAACCTGGCCCTATATGATCTGCTTTAAAACGTGGCTCCATAGCATCAATTCGAGCTAACCAATCACTTGCCGGCCTTGCCGCATCATCTCCGACCTGTGGCCAGGATTGGTCCGTTCCGTCTTCACGATAGTAGTTGGAAAGAAAATTACTGAGAAGGCCCAGATTATCTGTGTCCCAACGATTTGCAGTCCAATAAGGGGAATAGTTAAGATAATAGCTTAGATAATTGTTCCATTGGTTCGTTTCATCGTACTTATAGGCGAGGATTACCTCTTTATTGCCTGGTGTAGATGTTGCAGTAGCATAATCTTTGAAAGCATTGGGATTAGGTTCTCCGGAACTTCCTCCGGAATTAATCAGCTCAAAACCATTTAACTGTGCCCATTCCAGAACCTTTTCATTAGCTGAAATAGCATCCTGCCAACGGTCTTGATCAGCAGTCCCAAAAGAAATCAGTTCGTTATGATCATAACTTAAATAAGGGGTGGTGGAATTAAACAGTGGTCTTGCAGCATACATAAGAACCCTGGCTTTCATGGCCATAACAGCACCTTTGGTTAAACGTCCTGTTTGATCGGCAGGCCATTCGGAAGGCAAACCTGCGATAGCCTCTTCACATAGTTGTAAAGTATAATCCAGAGTCTCCTGCAGGCTGGCCCGTGCTATATTCAAGTCATCATTTGAAGTCAGACTTTTTGTTACGATAGGAACACCTCCATACCTGTAAAACATTCCCATGTAACGATATGCTATCAACCCGGTACATTCTGCTTTAATAATGGTTTTGGTATTTTCGTCCATATCTGGAACCATGTCTATATTCTCCTTTACCAGAAAGCATTTCCGTATAACATTCCAGTTGTTTCCGAAATTATCGGCTCCTCCACTATCATTGCCATCCAAAGGATTTGGACTTAAACCGGAATCAGAAATTACCCAGGTACCATGCCAGTTATATCCTTTGGAATGGATTCCCGATATTGAAGCCAGAGCCCCATGTCCAATACCGATTCCACTGGGCCAGCCTTGAACCAGAACCGATCGGTAACAATTCATAAGCGCATTTCGTGCATTTATGGCAGAGGAATAAACCTCGTTCAGATCTACGGTTCCGGATGTATTTGGCTTTTCCAGAAATTCTTCTTCACATGAAGACAAAAGTGAAACAAACCCAATCCATAGTAGTACTAATAAACTTCTCCTTATCATAGTTCTCTCGTTTATCATAATTAAAATTGAATATTTACTCCCAGGGTATACAAGGAGGTAAGGGGGTATATATAGGTATTCCCATCTGGAGATTCTGGATCTATCCCTTTGTCACTGAGTTCATTATTGAAAGTAAACAGGTTGTTACCATTAGCGTAAACCCTGAAGGAGTTAATTTTCGCTCTTTCAAAAAATCCTCCCTGGGAGAAAGTATACCCAATCTCTATATTTTTAAGACGTACATAATCATTTGAAACAAGCCAGAAATCGCTAGTCAGCCAGTTATTATCTGAAGAGGTAGCATCAAAAGTTGCCCGAGGATAGGTGATTTCCTCTCCTGCTGCTACCTTTTCAGGAGTCCACCTTCCTTCATACATCCATTCCCATACATTACCAGCCCTTTTATAAAAAGGCAGTGTATAACCTGTGTTTAGGTAGTATGAACCATTATGGGATCCTACCAGTAAAGCACTCAGATCGAATCCTTTATAGTCAACACTGAATCTCAAATTCATGTGATACAACGGATTGTTGGGAAAGCCTATTGGGCTGATGTCTTTATTATCGATCATGCCGTCGCCATTGATATCTACATATTTTATATCCCCAAGAGTTGCCTTATTACTTGTGAAGGTGTTATATGGTCTGTTGGCCAATTCCTCCTGGTTATCAAAAAACCCATCACTTGTCAAACCAAATTTCTGGCCTATACTAAAACCCGTCTGATTCATCCATGGATAGGGATTTGGAGCTTCAGCTCTATAGACGATCTTATTTTTTGCGTAAGTGACATTGCCAGCAATCGAATACCCCACCTCCCCGATTCTGTCATCCCACTTTAAAGAAAGCTCGAAACCTTTATTTTCAGTAATCCCGATATTTGCCGGGGGAACAGAAGAGGATGGAACGCCATATACTGCAGGGATGGTTCCTATAGTAGTTAGAATGTTGTCCCTGCGTTCCTCAAAGTAATCATAGGTAAAATTCAACTTATCTTTGAAAAACCTGGCCTCGATACCAAGGTCATATTTTTTAGCCTTTTCCCAGGTGACAAAGGGATTTCCTAATGTTCCTTCCGTTACTCCGGGATAATAATCATTGGTAGAAGATCCATTGCTATCGCCTAACCAATACCCGCCTTGATTAATATTATAGGTATTGGGAAAATACAGATATCTTCTTCCGGTTCCGGCCAAAAGGTCATTCCCTACAATTCCATAAGAACCTCTTAACTTAAAAAATGTTAAATAATCATTTTCCGGAAAGAAAGGTTCTAAGGAGGGAACCCATCCCACAGAATATGCTGGAAAAAATCCAAAGCGCTCACCTTCGGCAAACTGCTCCGTTCCATTATACCCCAGGTTAAACTCCAACATGTACTTTTCGAGATAGTTGTAAGTCACCCTTCCTACCAATCCCATTATACCTGATGGAGTATTATTTGAATCATTGGGTAAGGTATATTTTGAAGCTTTACCAAGAAAAAGCATACTATAGTTATGATTTTTATAGGAACCATTATAATTTATGCCTGCATCCACGTAAATTTTATTCCAGTTCCCATAACCGTAGGAATTGAAAGTGTTATTATATATGGCGCCTCCAAAGAAATCGAGTTCATTAGGATCGTTTGGATTCCGCTGCACAGTATAGGCCGGCAGGGAAGGCACATAAGTAACATAGCGGTTATAATTGTCCTGATAATTTACAGTCCCATGAATTTTCAAACCTTCCAGTAAATAATCCATAGTATGTTCAACTCTTACCGTGTTATCAAGTAAGGTGTTATACAGGCTGCCAGTTCCGCTGTTCAATAAATTGAATACCGCATTCTGATTTCCTATTTGGCTATCGGTTTTAAGAGCCAGAGGATTTTGAGGGGTACCAGGAACACCAGCATATCCGCTGATCAAATGCCCATTCATGATACCGGGGGTCATAAAAGGATTCCCATCATAGATATATTGCATAATAACCTTATATCTTCCCGACAAATCGTACGGATCAGCATTAGTTCCAGGCCCCTGGGTTTGGCCGAACTGGCCCGCCAGATTAAGTGATATCTTGAGATTTTTTACTACATCAATATCAAAATTTGACCTAAAATTATAACGTCGGAAGTTGGATCCGGTATTGGCCCCGTAATAATCAGTAGCTGATGTTATTCCTTTTTGAGAAAAATAGCCCAGGGACACAAAATAGCGGACTCTCTCCGTACCTCCGTTTATATTAAAATTCAATTGAGTTTGAGGTGCCAAATCTCCAAATTGCTCTGCATATAAATCCCGATTTCCATAGTATACGGCAGGGCTATTTTTTAAAGCGTTTTTTTGTTCCAGGGTCAGATTAGCCATGGCATCAACCTCTTCAGGAGTAAAATCCCTATTGTTCATGAACTTCCATAAGTCATCCTCATTATATATATAAGCTGATAAACCATCAGTACTGGGATAACTGTTCATCTCATTTTCAATACCCTCGTTGCGCATAAGCGCCCATTCATAAGAGGACACTCCTTCCTGTACACTTGTTGCCCTTGTAAGACCGTAATTGGCTGAAAAATTAATTTTCGCTTTTCCTACCCTACCTCTTTTAGTGGTCACAATGATGACCCCATTGGCTCCCCTGATCCCGTAAACTGCAGTGGATGCAGCATCTTTAAGGACACTTATACTTTCTATTTCATTGGGGTCAATGGCATTCAATTCGTCAAATGCTCGCTCTACGGCCTGTTCCACACCATCAATCACAATAAGAGGCGTGGTATTACCATAGGTTGCCAACCCTCTTATTCTAATATTAGTTGAATTTCTCCCAGGCTCGCCACTCGTCTGTAAGCCGGTAATTCCCGCTCCGCTACCAACGAGTGCATTGGTTATATTCCCTACCCTGTTGTTGACGATCTGTTCACCTGAAATTTCTGAGATGGCCCCGGTCACATTGATCTTTTTCTGAGCCCCAAAAGCTGTTATGACCACTTCATTTAAACTCTCGGCTTCAGCTAGAAGCGTAACATGGATAGGCGAAGATGTAGCCATTATTTCCTGAGGGCGAAACCCAACATAGGAAAATACCAGGGTTGTATTTTCATCAGAAACAGAGAGTGAAAAATTCCCATCAAAATCAGTGATCGTTCCTTGATTTTTACCTTTTACCGAAACCGTAGCCCCAGGAATAGGAACACCTTTTTCGTCCTTCACAGTTCCCGTCACCGCAGTTGCTTGTGCATAACTCACTAATGTAAAAAAGCAAAACAAAAAACTTAATAAGAACCTAAATAGTTTCATCATTATATAGTTGATTAGCATATTCATTACAATATTAGCACTCATAACTATGTTTTTTTAATACTTTTTCATCAAATGGTAATATAAAATAAACATATGGTATTAATGATAATATAAAACGTTATCGTAGAGCTAGCAGCAGGAGTACCTACTTGAGTTTTTCAATAAAGACAAATTATTTAAAAAGGCTTTTGTCAGCTCTAGCTAAACGGTATTTTTAATATTCAACGATAACTGCCGACTTTCCACTTTATCCATTATCCAAATGCTTTCTGGATCCAACAAAAGCAGGCAATGTTGAAAAAACACAGCTCCTTTAATTTCTTCTTTATAGTGCGATAAAAAAATTGACGCCTAAAATAAAGCATCCTTGTATCTTAATGGAGTTTTCAATATTACCTAAAAAATCGGAAAGGGAAATTCTGCTTTAGCTGTTTGAAGAATATAGGTTAAGCCTTTCATAGCTTCTTTTAGCTAAATAGTGGTCCCTAGAAGTTGTTTAACAGCAAGTAAACCAATGAAACGACCTTCCCGTAATGCGGAACGTCATTTGTCATGGCCGTTCCATTTTCCTAACAGGAAGTGAAAAATAAGAGGAAAGCCAATTTTCAACATCAATCACATAAAACCGCTTTGTATTTGGGGGAAATGATCAACGGGAATTCCGGCAGCGTGCAGAAGAAAGGAACGGGAACTGCACATGCTTACCATAAAGTAGGACTGGCCAATTATGGAATCCATGGTAGCATTTTTATAGTGGAACTCCCGGTATCTCCCTCTCCTTCTTCGGTTTTATCTTTTTGATCCTGTATCTTTTATGCAAAATTCTGATTGAATTGTGGTGCCGAGTTACTCTCATCTCCAATTTCCGGATTGTTTGTTAAGCCTTCTAAATTTATATTTTACATCAGTAAACCGCTGATTTAAAATTATTACCATTAGACAAAATTGTATTATTCATTGAGAACATTTAGTTCTATTATTGGATATAAAAATCCGCGTAAAATTTCCCATGAGTTTAGTACAGTCCGATTAAATAAAGAAGCATGAACAGAAGAAACCTTTTAAAAGTAATAGGCATCTCCGCAGTTGGAGTAGCCACTGTTCCTTTATGGTTGAATGCCTGGTCTACAGAAGATCTGCCTCAGGATTCTCTGGAATTAAACGAGGAACAGAAACTTATGTTATCAGAAATTGTTGATACTATAATTCCAGCCGGGGAAATTCCGGGAGCAAAAGACCTTGAAGTGGATAAATTTATACAGGTAATGGTTGCCGCTTGTTTCGAAGAGGACGTGCAAAAGCAATTTTTAGCAGGTTTTAACGACCTGAAATCTCTTGCAAAAGACAAATTTGATCAACCCTTTACAAAACTTTCAGATAAAGAACGTATCACCCTTCTGGAGACAATGTCAGCTTTTGACGACCAGGAAAAGAAATTCAATTTTGTGGCTTTCATAAAAGAACTCACTGTTACTGGATATATGAATACACGATACGTAATGGAAAACCTATTGGAATATGAATTCATACCTGCACGGTTCGATGGAAGTTTCCCTGTGGAGAAAACGGTTTACAGCAATACATAAACATGGCAAACTTAAATTTAAATGCAGCGAAGCAGCAAACCTATGACGCAATAGTAATAGGCTCCGGAATTAGTGGAGGATGGGCTGCAAAAGAATTGACCGAAAAAGGATTAAGAACCCTTGTTCTTGAAAGGGGAAGAAATGTAGAACATATTAAAGATTACCCCACCACCCAACTGCGCCCCTGGGAATTTGAATTGCATGGAAAATTGTCTTTGGAGGTAATTAAGGAAAATCCTATTGTCAGCAAGTGCTATGCTTTCAAGGACGATGCAGACCACTTTTTTGTAAAGGACAAAGAACATCCTTATGTTCAGGAAAAACCATTCGACTGGATAAGAGGATACCAGGTTGGTGGAAAATCTTTACTATGGGCCAGACAAGTACAGCGCTGGAGCGATTTTGATTTTGAAGGACCTGCCCGTGATGGATTCGCTGTAGATTGGCCTATCCGATATAAAGATTTGGCTCCCTGGTATAGTTATGTGGAAAAGTTTGCAGGTGTTTCGGGAAATAGGGACGGACTTAAAGAACTACCTGACGGGGAATTTCTGCGTCCTTACCCTTTAACCAAAGTAGAAAATTATTTTAAAGAGCATGTTGCTGAAAATTATAAGGACCGGCACGTGATCATTGCCCGGTGCGCCCATATTTCTGAACAAAAAGATATACACCGAGAACAAGGCCGTGGCCAATGCCAGAACAGAGTAATATGTCAACGAGGCTGTCCCTACGGCGGATATTTCAGCAGTAATTCCTCAACTATTCCTTGGGCAGCGAAAACGGGAAATCTCACACTACAACCGGATGCTGTAGTAGAATCCCTGATCTATGATGACCAAAAGGAAAAGGTGACCGGCGTTCGTGTAATTGATGCAAAAACTAAAGAAACTTCCGAATATTTCTCTAAAGTTATTTTTGTCAATGCATCTGCTATCAATACTAATTCCATCCTTTTAAATTCTAAATCCAGTCGATTTCCAAACGGGCTTGGCAATGATAGTGGTCTTTTAGGTAAATATGTAGCCTTTCACAATTATCGAGCAAAAATACAAGCTGAATATAATGGTTTTCTTAATTTCACAACGGATGGAAAAAGGCCTACCAGTGGATATATTCCGCGGTTCAGGAATGTTCATAAACAGGAGACAGATTTCCTCAGAGGCTATGCTTCCAGTTTGGGTTCGTACAGAAGAGTGATTTCCAATACCGAAGGTATGGGATCTACTTTAAAAGAAAATTTATTTAATCGTAAATTGGGGCCATGGCAAGTAGGCAACCATATGATGGGAGAGACTATCCCGAAGGAGTCGGGTTGCGTCAGTTTACACAAGTCTGAAACTGATGCATGGGGAATGCCTCTGATCAATTTCTCTGTAGATTATGACGAGAATGATGAAAAAATGATTCAAGATTATTTTGAGCAAATGACCGAAATGTTTGAAAGTGCCGGGTTTACTAACATTAAGACCATGGATAGTCACCAGGCCCCGGGACTGGATATACATGAAATGGGCGGGGTTCGCATGGGAAAGGATCCGAAAACTTCCCTACTCAACCAATGGAACCAAATGCATCATTCTAAAAATGTCTTCGTGACAGATGGCGCCTGTATGACCTCAACTGGAACACAAAATCCATCGTTGACCTATATGGCCCTAACTGCAAGAGCCGTGGATCACGCGGTAAAGGAAATGAACAAAGGAAATTTATAATAATGAGTAATATTAATCTAAACAATAAAAACATGAAAAAGATTCACCTGTTGCTGTTATTACTGATATTAGTAATGCAGCCCATTTCCGCACAACAAAATCCCGAGGGTGAAGACCTCGACTGTAAGTTAGGAGTTCAGGCATATACATTTAAAAATTTTACTTTTTCAGAAGCACTCGACAAGATCAAAAGCATTGATTTAAATTATGTTGAAGCTTATCCTGGACAGAAAATAGGTGGTGGAATAGAAGGCACAATGCATTATGATATGGATGCACAAACCAGAAATAAAGTACAGCAGTTGTTGGATTCAAAAGGGATAGAAGTGGTAGCATATGGCGTGGTCACGGGGAAAAATGAGCAGGATTGGAGAAACCTGTTTGAATTTGCCCAGGATATGGGAATCGGAATCATCAATTCCGAACCTGCACCTGAAGATCTTGATTTGGTGAACAAATTAGCCGGGGAATATGACATTACGGTTGCCCTTCATAATCATCCTCTGCCAAGTACTTACTGGAATCCCGATACAGTACTCAAGGCTGTAAAAGGAAGGGAGAATATTAAAGCCTGCGCAGATGTAGGTCACTGGATACGTTCCGGGATGAATTCTGTTGAGAATTTGAAAAAACTCGAAGGACATATTGCCAGTCTTCACTTCAAAGATCTTAATGAGAAGTCAAAAGAAGCACATGACGTACCCTGGGGAACAGGAATTAGTGATGTGGAAGCATTAGTAGAAGAATTAAAACGGCAAAGTTTCGAGGGGGTCATTTCAGTTGAATATGAGTACAACTGGGACAACTCCCTTCCTGAAATAGAAAAAAGTGTGGAATTCTTTAAGAAAATTGCAAAATAACTTTCTAAATTATCGAAGGTTACCGGAGCTTTATTTTCAAGCTCTTCTTCCTTTTCATGTGGAAGAGAATATTTTAAAAGTTTAGAGACAGTTTCTATAGGTACTTCATTGGAAAGTGTAATGGTTGTAGCAAAAGTATGCCTGGCCCATATGAAAGGTTAAATTCTTCCTGATGTCGCAAAGATCAGCTACCTCATTTATAAAGATTAACCTTAACATTGGTTATAACGGGTAAAAGACTTTGGTTCATTTCAGTCATTGGATGTCCTTAGTATTTACTGATAATCTCTAGCGCCTTATATAATAACGGAATCTTAACTTTCGTTTTGTTTCTTTGTACTGATAACCTCAAAGGCTTTACAGAGGCGATCTTAAGTGTGTATCCAAAAACCCAGGTTCAGCTTTGTATTGTACACCAAATCCGTAATTCGCTGAAGTATATCGCCTCTAAAGATCAAAAAGAGTTTATGAAAGACCTGAAAAAGGTCTATAAAGCCGTCACTAAAGATGTAGCCGAAGATGAGTTATTGAACCTGGAAGAGAAATGGGGTAGTAAATATCCCGTAGTCATTGAAAGCTGGCAGCGCAATTGGGAGCAGCTATCACAGTATTTTCAATACACTGAACCTATTAAAAAAATCTTTTACACCACTAACGCAGTGGAAGGATTCCACCGCCAGATCCGGAAAATCACCAAAACAAAAAGGAGCCTTCACCAATGATATTTTCCTGCTCAAGCTGATTTACCTGGCCACGAAGAATATTGTGAAGAAATTGACAGCTCTCTTGCATAATTGGAGCCTTACAATCCTGAAATTTTATATTAAATTTGGAGACAGGATACCCTAGACCATAAATGCCAATTCCCCTGGGGCTAGCCCCAGGGGAATTGGAACATCAGACAGAGTTTAATTACAGATCCTTAAAAGCACCCCTAACTTTCACTTAATAAATTTCAAATTCCGGATAAGATGGGTTTGGGTTGAAATCAATTTTAGATAAAACCTACCTTCCCCATTTAAACATTGTTTTTATACATTTTTATTTTAAACCGGAATTTTTTAATTAAGTCCTATACGTTTTATTCTCATTACTGCTACCAGTCCGGCAGCTACAGTTATTCATAAAAGCACCAAAATAAACCACCAGTATGGCAGTATCTAAAGAAAGAAGCGTTCCAAAGTCCGCGGCAGGATTTCTAATTGATTTCCGTCCAAATTTTATATATTTCCTTCCCTCACTAATAGCAAATACAAAATCTATAGTAAGTTCCTTTCATCATTAGAAAATGCGATTTTTTACCTTCATTTATTCAGTTTGATTTAAAAATCTTTTCTTTCTTCCAGACCATATCTAAGTGGATTTATCAATCCCAAGAAGTTTTTAATCTTTTAAAATAAGGTTGTTCATTCCAATTATCCCTCAGCACATTTCCCTTCCGTTCCTCCAGGAAAAAGCGCTTCCTTGTAAAAAGTCCCGGACACAACTGCAAAAGCAGCAGCAGATCATTTATGAATAACGTGTCCTTGTACGAAAAGATACTGACTCTTCTCCTACTCCTGCTATGCTTTTCCACTTAAGTCTGGACTTGCAACAAAAAACTGGACAAATAGTTGAATGACTACGCTG
>CETS01109871.1_pt1 | contig 31704 bp, 48 predicted proteins | sample 356391 | NCBI WGS metagenome assembly CETS01 (sample SAMEA2622673, study PRJEB7988) | marine metagenome | isolation source: saline water (ENVO:00002010), including
AGGTGAGACGACTATTTCGGAATTGCCGAAAATGAGAGCAATGACTATTGCAGGTCTTTGTTTGTTCTTGGATATCAACCGTGGAACGTGGAATAAGTGGCGTAATATAGAAGATTTTAGCGAAGTCGTTACGCGAGCGGAAGAAGTTATCTCTTCGCAAAAGTTTGCCGGTGCTGCTGCTGACTTGCTGAATGCAAATATTATCGCTCGTGATTTGGGGATGATGGATAAAAATGAAGACAACGATAAGGGCGATCTATCTGAAATAGTATCAAAGCTGATCGACAAGCTACCATCATGACACTAACAACAGGTAACGTTGCGCTGGACAGGCAATTAGCGCGATGGTACGGGCTTAAAGATCATCCTGTACAGTTGAGTTTGATAAGTGCGGTACAAAATGGCGTTCGTTTTCCCTTGGTCCCTGCTGGTCGCAGGTCGGGCAAAACAGAGCGCTTTAAGCGTTTTATAACCAAAGCCGCAAACCGAAAGCCGGGGATGTATTTTGCTGCTGCGCCTACGCATGATCAGGCAAAGAAGATATTCTGGAAAGACCTCAAAGACCTTGCTCTAACCAGTGCATTACCGAAGCGACCAAGCGAAAGTGACCGCATTATTTATTTCCCCAATGGGTCAGAGATACACGTAATTGGTTTGGACAAGCCTGAGAGGATCGAGGGCATTCCGTGGACCGGCGGCGGAATTGATGAATTCGCAGACATTAAAGCGGATGCGTGGGAAGCGAATATTTACCCAGCGCTGAATACCGTTCATCCCGGAGACGAAGGATACAAGGCGTTCTGCTGGTTGCTTGGCGTGCCAGATGGGCTTAACCATTACTACGAATTATGCGAACGCGCCAAAACAGGTGTAAGTGATGATTTCGAGGTTTTCCATTGGATGACCGAGGAAATATTCCCTGAAATGGCTGCTGAAGCTAAAAAGGTTATGTCTGAAAAGCAGTATAACCAAGAGTTTCGAGCCGCGTTTGAGACCGCTACGGGCCGCATCTACGAGGATTACAGCGACGATAACCACACTGATGCAGTAATTGAGCCTCATGAACAACTGCACTGGATGCACGATCAGAATTTCACGCCCCTGTCATCGGCTATTGGCGTGATCAGAAGCAACAAGCTTTATCTGCTTGATGAGATCGTCTTGACCAGTGCTGTTTCTCGTGAAAGCGCCCTTGAATTTGTGGAGAAATACAAAGACCACAAGAATAAGCACGTTTTTCTTTATGGTGATCCAGCCGGGCGTGCAGGTGAGAAGCATGGCCATAAATCAGATTACGATGATATTAAAGACGTTTTGCGCAGTAATGGCTGGCAGTTTACAGACAAAGTAAAACGAAAAGCACCTGCAATCAAAGACAGGCAAAATGCTGTTCGCGCACGTATTCGTAATGCAAATGGCGATGTTTTCCTGTATATTAACCCAAAGACTGCTAGCTGGTGCCATAAAGGACTTGCAACAGTTCAATTACAAGCCGGATCTACATTTCAGGAAGACCAGAAAAACCAGTATCAGCATATAACAACTGCAATCGGTTACATGATTGATGTTGTATGGGGTATAAGTAAAGTTCTTGATACGCGTGGAATTGGAATGTCCACACAATCGTAAGGAAACATTATGTCTATTGATTATAAGCGCGAAGACTATCTTAAGGCCTACGATGTGTGGCAAAAGATCGAACATGTCATCAAGCAGGAAGAACTAAAGCAATATCTGCTTACGTTGAATGCTTTTGATACTTCTGATCAAAATAAATGCCTAAATGAAAATTACAAAAAACGTGCTGTTTTTTACCCTCTAACGGCATTTACCGTTGAGGGAATGGTTGGTTCGGTTTTCCGTAAGACGCCAACGCTTAATGTTCCGCCGTCAATGGAGTACGTCACGAATAACGTTGATGGGGCCGGTAATTCGATCTATCAGCAATCGCAGGCTGTTTTTGCTGAGGTGATCGCTAAGGGCCGGGCTGGTCTGGTTGTTTCTTACCCTCCGGTTGAGGGCGAGCAATCACAGGCAGATATAGTGGCTGGTAGAAACGTTCCAACGATCAGCTATGTAGACCCGGAACAGGTCATTAATTGGCGTACTGAAACCATTGGGTCAAAGACGTTCCTTTCCCTTGTGGTGATCGCAGAGGACCGGGAGCAGGTCGCAGAAGACGGCTATACGGTTGAATGCATAAGTGTGCGCCGTGAATTGCTGCTTGATAATGGGGTTTATGTCGAACGCATTTGGTATCCCACCGATGAAAAGGACGAATGGGTTATCGAGGACGAATTCATTCCCCGGAAAGCAAACGGTTCTACGTGGTCGTCAATCCCATTTACGTTTGTGGGTTCAGAAAATAATGATTGGTTTATCGACAACCCGCCGATGAAAGCAATGGCGAATTTGAATATCGCCCATTACCGTAATAGCGCTGATTATGAAGAAAGCGTTTTCCTGTGTGGGCAGGCTCAGGCGTACATTGATAGCCAAGAAATCAGTCAGGATATGATTGACAACCTGGAAAAGAACAACTTCTACATTGGATCCCGTGCGCTAGCCCCGTTTAAGCTGGGTTTTGCGCAGGCTGATCCTAATCCGCTAGTTCGTCAGGCTATGGTGGATAAAGTCGAACAGATGGCGTCTATCGGCGCCAGAATGGTACAGCCGGGCAGCGCATCAAAGACTGCAACGCAATCACGTGGTGAGCAAGAAGTTCAGCATAGCACTATCAGCCTTGTCGCGGCCAACGTAAGCGAGGCTTACACCATGTGCCTGCAATGGATGGGTGAATACGCAAACGTTACCCACGATTTTGAATATTCCCTTAACGTTGATCTTCTGACCGACAACGTGGATGCCAATAAACTTAAGGTCATGGGTGAGTTTACCCGATTGGGCCTTCTGCCTAAGGCGGACTGGATCAGGTACATGAAAAAAGAGGGTCTTTTTGAGGAAGATAAGACCGTTGAGGATTACCTAGATGAGCTAGACGTAACCGAGACAGTGTAGCGACATAACAAAATTGCTATTTTTAATCGGGCTGACATCTACATTTTGTGTTGACGCGCTCCTGTTTGTGGAATATGGTTGCCCTATCGACAAACACAAACCGGAGGCATCTGCGATGAAAGAAGTTAAAAAAATCAAAAACGGTGAATATCATTACCAAAATGGAGACGTAAACCTGATCATACGCAAAGATTTTTATATGGGGGGATGGAATATCTGGAACATCGAATTTTATGCTCCTGCATTTGCAATGGGATTTCAAAGCAAAAAAGACGCAGTAAAGTTTATCGATGACAACATTGACGAAAATTGATGACAAATAATTAATACAAACCGGAGTTACGGAAATGTCTGAAATTAAATGCACTATGAACAAAGGTTTCCACATTAAGTTTGACAACGGCCTTACGTTGTCTGTTCAATTTGGCCGTGGAAACTACTGCGATAATCGTGATTATTCACGTTTAGACATGCCTTTTTGCGATGATGATTATGACCCTTGTCGTAATGCGGAAATCGCCGTGTTTGATAGAGAAGGCGATCTTGTACCTATCTCAGAAAGAGATGACGTTGCTGGTTATGTTGATATCAATCATGTGCTCGATTTTATCGATGTAGTGCGCAAACTTCCGTCCAGTGTAAATAGAGGAAACTGGCGTGAATTTGTTGCAGCGGTTTAAGGAGTAACCATTATGACCGAAAGCCACCAATCAGACGCGGTTAAAAAATACCGCCATTCTACGAAGGCACTCACAGATAACGAACTTCTTCTTGCGCTGGCGTTTTATCGTGAGTTTCGTGATCTCGCCGCTATCGGTGGATCATCATACAAGATCGTTTACGATGATGCTGTTTTTCACGAAGGCCGACTGAAAGAGTGGGCTGTTAGCAGGGGAATCTTGTGATGACTGACCTGCAATACATCGGATCAAAGTGCAACAAAACATCGTGGGTAGATGCGTCAGAAATAAAGCCGGGCGCAGTGTTTGAGACTAAAGCCCTGTTTGTTAATGAGGCAACTGAAGGTTTACCGGCATGGAGGCCGGGCTTTCATATCGATGGAGAGTATGGTGAAGAGCAATGGTGCGACGGCTACGGCCTTGTCATTCACGAGGTAGTGGCAATTGTTGATCTGCCGAAACCTTACAAGCCCCGCGTCGCGTTTAAGCGGTACTTCGTCCATCCAAATTTTTATCAGACCCAAAACCGGTCATTGATGTTTTGCGGCGTTGACGCATTTCGCCGAAAAATCATCCCCTACGATGAGGCGCGCGACATGGAAATTGTCGCCTATACCGATGGGCAATTTCAGAATTCCATCGGAGAATTCGACTTTAAAAAGTGGATGGCTACCTACAAAGCACAAGGTAGGTCATGAGTGAAATAAAATGGATTGATTATTACGATGAAGACATGCCTGAATTGATTGCGTGGTCAGGCGGTAAATGCCCAGTTGATCCTGACCGGTTGGTAGAGGTTAAAATTAGAGGCTGTGACAATTGCACATACATAGCCAACGCGGGTCATCCAGATATGGAATGGGGAAAGAGCCAGAACCCTGATTGCGAGATTGTTGGATATAGGGTGGTAGCATGACAAACGAAATTATTATTGTGATCTACTTTTGCGTATGTCCGGCAATGACAGTCTGAATCATCACGGCGTTTTCATCTATCAACAGAGAACTCACGTTTTTGGATATCCCATGCGCTATGCTCATATCTCTATTCTGGCCGATCACAGTTCCCGCGTGCTGGTGGCCTTATATCAAGAGAAGGATTTTGTTATTTGGAGGAAGTGAATGAATATGAAAATGCAGCGTCTTATTAATCGAGTAGCAAAGTCTGCCACTGAATATCACCTAGCATCAGCAGAATTGGATATGGCGTGTAGAAAAATATACGGCGCGACGCCATCAGATATTGAGTGCGATACTGTACTCGATCTTGTTTATGGTCAAATTGGCGCTTGCAGAGGGGTCACATTCGAAATTTTTGATCAGGCCATGAAAGATCGATTGTCTGCTATAGGGGAAGATCAATGACCTATCTCCAAGAATGCGTAGCACAGCTACAGTTTTTATGGGCTATCACCTACTCGCACAAATGCCCATCATGCTTCACTGAATGGAGCGAACGCGAATGCGAGATCATGCTTGAGGCTCGTTCATGTACGTGTATCTGCGGATATCACATGCAGCTTGAGGAGCTGGATGGTTACTGATGAAATTCATAACTGAATTGGACGAGATCGGAGTTCGGATAAGGAGATGGAAAACCATGTCCAGCCCAGTCACAGGCGACAAATGGATCAGAATGAACCTGATTGGGTTTCATGATTTTGTTTCGGTCGAACAGGAATTCGATGCTGCGTGCGACGATTTGTACAAATCAGTTTGGGTTGCGGCATGTGATAGCAACCAGATGTTTTCACACGATTGAGAGGAAGAAGTGATGATGAAAAAATACGCAATTGTTCCAGTGGTTGAGTTTAAGACGCCATTTGGTGATACAGTTCAGCGATATGCGTCAATCGACGAGTGCGGGGGAAAAATCACCATCGCCCAGATCGAGGATATGGCTGAAAATTTCCATGAATATGAGAATTTAGCAGAATTTACGTGGGATGAATTATCTAAGCGTGAGCAAGATTTGATTAAAGAGAAGATTACCTATGCTCTCAAAGTCATCGGGTTGGAGGTTGAGAAAGAATAATCAAGACCCAATCAAGTAAAATTATATAGTAAAAACAACACATTAACCATCAATAGATGAAATTTTTTGATTTCCAGTCAAGGAAAATGGTATGACACCAGAAGAATTTAAAGCATGGGTCAAGCAAATGAAGGATTGGGGAATTGCTAAATCACGTAATGAATGCGGACGTTTGCTTGGTGTTGTGCCGAATACCATGATACGATTCTGCAAGAATGGTTGTGATAAGCGAACAGCCTTGGCTTGCAAGGCGCTGCTGCATAGATTGGATGAAATTTAATGCCAACGACACCTGAACAACTTATTCAGCAAACGTCACGCCATGCAGTTTATCTTGAGGGCCGCAAGACAGCAGCGGCCAATGATATTGTTGAACTGCTTGCAGATGTGGAAGAACGCGTTCTTGGTCGCTTGTCACGGGTGGACATTACCCAATTTTCACGGGCGCGGCTGGAAAAGCTGTTAAGTGCTATCCAAGGTGTAATGGAAAGTGCGTTTACCGGAGATATTAAGGACGCATGGCGTGCGCAGGTAATCGAGCTTGCCGATTACGAGGCAGGATTTGAGCAACGCAGCCTATCGAGCGTTACGGTAAATTACGATTACGTTTTACCAACGGCAACCCAGATCGAAACGGCGGCGTTCCTCACGCCATTGTCAGTTACCGGACCAGATAAAGGAAAGCTGCTTGATGCTTTTTATGCGGACTGGACACAAGACCAGATCACGCGGGTAAATGGAGCTATTCGAGCGGGTGCCGTACAGGGACAAACGACAGGACAAATTGTTTCAGGGTTGCGTGATCTTGAATTGCCGATTAACCGCCGAAACCTGTCAACGATGGTGCGTACCGGCTTAGCTCATGCCAGCACACAGGCGCGACAAGCAACGTGGAACAGAAATTCCGATATCGTCAAGGGCGAACGAATGGTTGCAGTTCTTGATATGCGCACAAGCACGTTTTGCAGGTCCATTGACGGAAAGGTTTATCCCCTTGGCGAAGGGCCGCGCCCGCCGTTTCATCCCGGTTGCCGCACTACTACGGTAGCTGCGCTTGATGACCGTTTTGCATTTCTGGAAGATGACGCAACCCGCCGCGCTCGTGATGAAAGCGGTGTAGGTTATGTTGATGCGAATACAACCTATTACTCGTGGCTCAAAACCCAGCCTAAAGACTTCATCGAAAGCGTTATCGGAACAACGCGGACAAAGCTACTTTTGAATGGTGGCATTTCGTCGGAGCGGTTTGCTGAATTGCAGCTAAACAAAAACTTCAAACCCCTCACGCTTAAGCAAATGAAAGACTTGGAGCCTTTGGCATTTATGCGAGCAGGATTGCAGTAAAGGAAAAATGATGTTCGTAAAGGTTGGTGAATATTTGGTTAATTCTGAAAATGTAAATGTCATTGGAAAAATAAAAACAACTGATAAATGGAAAAATGAAGCAAAGCCAAATTTTACAATTCACATGCAGTTCAACTCGAAACTTAACGTCGAGTTTGACACAATAGAAGAAGCAAGAGACGCATGGGCTAAACTTGGTGAAAAGCTAACATCATTGCAATAAACAGTGATGGATAGTATAATATTTTCCGACAGCAAAAGAGAAACAAAATGTATGATGATAAATCAATCATAGAAATTAACACTAGTATTTGTCGTTATCTTGGTGTTGATCCAGAAATGGTATCAGCAATTGATATTGAGATAAGGCCGGGATTGCTTCCTGAATGCAAAGTAACCATGCTTCCAGAAATGGCAGTGTTTGAAACGATTGGCGATCAGCACGTCAATAAAGTTATTGTAAGACAGCAAAAGGACTAACTATGATCACGAAGATTGCACGACCTACTGATGACTACTCACCTGATTGGGCCGCGTATTGGGCGCAAAATCCGCATTTGATGCGTTCTGTTGGCGCTGATGCAGCGGGAGACGGCGGCGGCGATGACGAACAGGGCGGCGGAGATAATGGCGGTGATAAAGACTTCGATCCGTCAAACTATGTTCCCAAGGCCGACGTTGAAAAAATGCAGGCTGAACTTGACCGCATGAAGGCCAAGCACGCGGAAGCTGAAAAACACCGCAAGGAACAGGAAGCCGCAGCACGGAAGGCAGCAGAGGAAGCAGCAAAAAAGTCTGGCGATGTGGAAGCCTTAGAAAAGTCGTGGGCCGAAAAGTTCACGACGCGGGAAGCAGAACTTTCAGAGCAGGTCAACACATTCCAAAGCATGATCCATACTTTGACAGTCGGTAGCACTGCTACGACTTTGGCCGCAAAGATTGCAATGGAAGGTTGCGCAGAAGGTCTAACTCCGCACATTCAATCACGCCTGAAAATGGAAATGGTTGATGGGGAACCAAAAGTAAAAGTTCTTGGCAAAGATGGTCGGCCAAGCGCAATGAGCCTTGAAGACTTGGAGAAAGAGCTTAAAGCAACTCCTTATCTTGCGCCAATTATTAAAGGATCAAGTGCTTCTGGTGCTGGTGGTATTGGTCGCGGTGGTGGCGCAGGTAAAGGAGAGATTTCTCGCGCTGATTTCGATGCTTTGCCACCGTCAAAACAGCACAAGATGATTAAAGACGGTGTAAAAGTCGTCTGATTATTTAAGGAGGGCTTGAAGTCCTCCTTTTTTATTTGCATATACACAATTAATTATGTTATAAGATATAAGATTTAGCGAAAGTCCGTGGCTTCGCTACAGGTCCGTGGCCTGACAATCGAAACATTTTGTTTTATTGTCGGGACCATCATGTGTTAAGGCCCGACACAATAGAAAAGGGCCTTCCCTATGTCTAACACTTTAACTGGTCTTATCCCGACTATCTACAATTCGCTTGATGTTGTATCGCGAGAACTTACCGGATTTATCCCGGCTGTTACTTCTGATATGACTTATGACCGTGCCGCAGTTGGTCAGACTGTTATGTCTCCCGTTGCCCCGGCATCATCCGCAACTGATATCACTCCGAACGTAACACCGCCCGATGATGGTGATCAGACCATTGGCAACGTTTCCATGACCATTAGCAAAGCCCGCCGCGTTCCGGTTCGCTGGAATGGCGAGGAACGTCTTGGTCTGGATAACAACGGCGCGGAATACAACACGATCCTGAGCAATCAGTTTCAGCAGGCAATGCGTACCCTTGTAAATGAAGTTGAGGCAGATATTGCCGCGCTTCACGTGCAGGCATCCAATGCATACGGCACGGCTGCAACCACCCCGTTTGCCTCCACTCTGGCAGACACTGCGCAGGGCCGTAAAATCCTTGCCGACAACGGCGCACCGCTTAACGACATGCAGATGGTTATCAATACCGCTGCTGGCGCTAACATGCGTACCCTGACCCAGCTTTCCAAAGCGAACGAAGCTGATGACACCAGCCTTCTGCGTCGTGGCGTTCTTCTGGATGTGCATGGCTTCGCAATCCGTGAAAGCGCACAGGTCAAGTCGTTCACTGCTGGTACTGGTGCTTCGGCAACCACTGACAACGCTGGTTATGCTGTTGGTGCTACCGAGATCACCCTTGCATCGGCTGGTACTGGTACGATCATCACCGGCGATGTCATTTCGTTCGCTGGCGATCCGAACAAGTATGTTGTTGTAACGGGTGATGCCGATGTTTCTGGTGGTGGCACTGTTGTCATTGCTTCGCCGGGTCTCAAGCAGGCTATCCCGGCATCTGCAACTGAAATCACTGTTTCGGCAAGCTCTGCCCGTAACATGTTCTTTGCACGTTCGGCAATCGCACTTGCTACCCGCGCACCGGCTCTGCCTGAAGGTGGCGATGCTGCTGATGACCGCATGATGGTTACTGATCCGAATAGCGGCCTGACCTTCGAAGTCAGCGTTTATCGCCAGTATCGTCAAATCCAGTACGAAGTAGCTCTGGCTTGGGGCACTGCAATGATCAAGAAAGAGCATTGCGGCATTCTGCTGGGTTAATCTTGTCGGGGAGGTTTCGGCCTCCCCTTCCTTTCATAGGAGCGCGATATGGAAACGATGAAAGTCAAGCCTTGGGGCAAAGATCAGGGCGATTTTGTTGTGATCAACAAAGATGATTTCGATCCTGAAAAACACGAAGAATTTGAAAAAGAACCTGTTCGGCGTGGCCGCAAACCGAAGGCAGAATAAATGAAAACCGCGAACGAAGGCGTTGTCAATTTGTTCTGCACAGATAGCGAAAGGGCGTCTTTCCGGACTGCAACTGGCGTTTATAATCTTGTTTGGGAGGAGCGCTTGTAATGGCTTTAATCATTGAAGATGGTTCACTTGTTGAAAACGCGAATAGCTGGGTTTCGCGAGCCGATTTTATCGCGTATGCCGCGTCTAAAGGAATTACAGTTGCCGATGAAGATGCAACCGACGCGATGCTTGTGAATGCAGGTCAGTTCATTAATTCCAAAGAACCGCAGCTTAAAGGACGTCTCGTTACTCGCGATCAGGCTATGTCGTTTCCCCGGTATGATTTGTGTATTGAAGAATGGTCATGGTGGCATACGGAAATTCCGCGACAAGTAATTCTGGCGCAAATGGAATTGGCCCTTGATATCAATGCTGGGGTTGATTTGTACAACCCACCCGCAAACCCGAACCTGATTGCGAAACGTGAGCGCGTTGAGGGTGCGGTAGAGGTTGAATACTTTGGCAATGACAGCGCGGTTAAGGTTGGGCGGTCAAGCCAGTCACAGGCTTTGCTAGCTGTTTTGATGCGGTATAGCGGTATGATCATGGTTCGGAGGGCTTTGCATGGCTGATTTCGACTATGCAAAGATGGCAGCTACCGCGCGACGGTTACTTACGCGATTTGGCAGCACTGTTGATATCGTTCGTGAGACTGGCTGCGGTTATGATCCTGTTACCGGCACGACGACACCCGGAACCGAAACAACATATCAGCCTAAAGGCGTTTTGCTGAAATATCCTGATCGCTTGATTGATGGCACGAGAATTTTGCAAAGCGACCGTCGTTTGATTTTGGATGATACCGTAAATCCAACTGCATCTGATAAGCCGGTTGTTCAAGGCGAGGAATGGAACATTCAGGATATCGCAACAATTTCACCGGCAGGAACGCCGATCGTTTATGAAGTCCAGGTGCGTAAGTAATGGTAGAGATCAACATCAGTCAGATAGCGTCAAAAATGGGCGGGGATGTAGATGAATTCGCCCGTGCCTTCAAGATTGCGCTGTTTAACGGTGTTGTTCGTGATACCCGCGTAGACACAGGGCGATTGCGTGGAAATTGGCAAACGACTGTAGGCGAACCGGCGGAAGGTCAATTAGACCGACTTGATCCTAGTGGTCGCGTGGTAACTGAGGAAATCTTGCAGACCGTGCAGGCCGATACCGTTGATTGGATCACAAATAATATTGAATATGCCAAAATCTGGAACGAGCGAGACGGGATGGTTGACAGAAACGTCGCAAGGATTAACCGCATCGCAAAAGAGGTGGCGAAATGATCAAGATTGATCAGCTTTTCACGACCGCCTTGATTGCCGCAAATACGGGCCTTGATATTGTTTGGGAGAATGGCGCCAACAGCATTTGGGGCGGGTCATCGTATTCAACGTCTTTAGGCGTTTATGAGCCGACTAACGACCGCGCATATATCGAGGCGTTTTTGCTACCGAATGACATCACGCCTTATGGCCTGTCATCGACAAACGAAACGGACGGTCTTTTTCGCTGCATTTTGCGTTACCCAGCAAATAATGGCGCAATTGCAGCAAAGACCAAAGCAGACGAAATCATGGCCGCGTTTCCTGTTGGTGCGCGCCTAATCTACAGCGGCCAGAAGGCCACTGTTACCAGCCAAGCCCGTCGTCAAGGTACCGCGACGGATGAAAACTGGTACTCGCTCGTTTTGAGCTTCAATTATATCGCCTATCTAGCTAGATAAAGGATTATGAAAATGGCAGGCACGGAAGTTGACATTTCAGTTGGCACAATCATGTCGATTGCTGTTGGCGCACCAGCGACCTATAACACCGCTGGGTTTGCGGCTAAATCTTTTACCGAAATTGGTGAAATTACCGAAATTCCAGAGTTTGGCGGATCAGCTACCGTCACTGAAAACACGCCCTTGAAAACAGGTGTTGTTAATAAGCTGATTGGTTCGATTAACTACGGCACTATGCAGGTTCCTTTTGCAAAGGTTGATGATGCAGGTCAGGCCGCCGTTGCTGCTGGTTTTGATGGCGCGAATGCTCGCGCTACTCATTCATTCAAGATTAGCGATCCGAATGGGGATGCTATTTACTTCACTGGCAAGATTTCAGCTAATACTCTAACTTTCAGTGATGCCAATTCTGTTTACAATGGTTCGTTCACCGTTGAATTGACTAACGCACTTATTCAGACTGGTGATATTACCATTTACAATCTGACTTACGCAGCCGGTGCTAATGGCTCAATTATTGGCCCGACGAACCAGATTATTGCTAGCGGTGAAAATGGTGTAGCGGTTTATGCCGCACCTGATAGCGGTTTCACTTTTAGCCAATGGTCTGATGCTTCAACTGATAATCCCCGTCAAGATACGAGTGTAGCTGGAAACATTTCTGTAACAGCAACATTTGTTTAATCCGGGCCGGACGGGGTGGAACCATTTGCTGTCTGGTTCCACCCCATTTTGACAGCACGACAGCAAGGATAGCAAAACATGGATATCACGAAATTTAATACCGTATCAGCAAGCAGCAAAGCGCGTACGCTTAAGCTCAAAAACCCGTTTACGAATGAAACCATTGAAGACGAAGATGGGAATAATCTCGAAATCATGGTTTATGGCGTAAAGTCAATAGCTGGAAAAAATGCGATTGCTGAACGAGACCGTAAAGGTAAAGACGATAAGCAGTCTGATGATGAAAAAGCTCGTATCGGCGCTGAATTTCTTGCAGCTTTAACTGCTGGATGGTCTGATAATTTTGAGCTTGGCGACGAACAGCTGAAATATAATAATGAAAATGCTGTTAAGCTTTATCTTTCAGAAGATTGGATTGCGGATCAGGTTCTATCCTTTGCTCTCAACCTGAAAAACTATGACCCAAACGCCTAAAGGGCTTATCGCTTTATATTCAGCATCTGGCATGGTTAGAAGCTATTCCAGATGCGATAGACAAAAAAGATAAGCCCAGACCAAGACGTGAAACCTTAAAAGGAAATCCATTATCAAAGCTGCCTAATCCTGAATACCCTCACATTTTGGAATGGCTTTTTGATTTTGGTCCTTTTGAGCAAACAGATAACGGATTTAGGCCTGTTTCATATCAGGAGATAAAGGCTTGGTCTGATATTACCGGAATAAAACTTGTAGAGGATGAAGCAGAGATTTTGCACGGGCTAAGCCGTGAATACTGCATCATGCTAAACAAGGCAAAAAGTAGAAACTGCAACCCTCCTTATGTTCATGGTGCTTTGGAGCAAAACGAAGAAGTTGCCATGAGAGCAAAGGTTGCAATGCAGTTTCAGGCGCTTAAAAAACACGCAAAGAAGGCGTAAAATATGGTTGATGTATCAAGGGTTTTATTGGCAGTCGATAGCCGTGAGGTGCGTCAAGCCCGTCGTTACTTGCGCGATATGCAGGGCGCTGGTGTCGCGGCTCAAGGATCAATGATTGCTCTTGGTGCATCAATCGTAGCTTTAGGTGCGGCTGGTGTGTCTCTAGGATCAGCGGTAAAAACTATTGCAGATTTTGACACAGCATTGCGTGGATTGCAGGCTGTATCAAAAGCCACATCGGGGCAAATGGCGGAACTTGAAAAACAGGCCCGTGAATTAGGCGCTACAACTTCTTTTTCAGCATCAGAAGCCGCAAATGCTCAACGTTTTTTGGCAATGGCCGGGCTAGATGTTAACGAGGTTCTGGGAGCAACACCCGGCATTCTGAAACTTGCTATTGCCGGGCAACTAGATCTTGCACAAGCCGCTGATCTCGCATCTAACGTGTTGGGTGGTTTCAGGCTTGAAGTAGATCAGCTTAACCGCGTTAATAACGTTCTTGCCGCAACTGCATCAAGCTCAAACACAAGCGTTGAACAATTGGGTGCTGCCCTTTCGTATGCGGCACCTATCGCGGCGGCGGCTGGTATCTCGATTGAAGAAACGGCTGCGGCTATTGGTGTTCTTGGCGATGCTGGTTTGCAGGGGACGCGCGGCGGCACTGGTTTCCTCGGTGTGATCAGGCAGCTATCAATCATCACGCCTAAAGCAGAAGCGGCCCTTGCTAAATATGGCATTACATCAGATCAGGTAAACGTGCAGACAAAAGGTCTCGCGTCTGTACTTGACGTTTTGAAGCAGGCAAATCTTAGCGCCGCGGATGCAATTCAAATTTTTGGCAGCGAAGCTGGACCAGCAGGACAAATACTTGCAAACGGTTCGGAACGCGTACGCGAATTTTCCGGCGAATTGCAAAGCGCAGAAGGCAACATCGACCGCATGGCCGAAATAATGGGCCAAGGTCTTGCTATGTCGTTCAAGGAATTTCAAAGCGCTGTAGAAGAGGCTGTACTAGTTGTGGGCCGCGACCTTGGCGCTGGCGGACAGCTTGAAAGTGCTGTGCGAACTGCAACGGATGGTGTGCGAGTACTTGCCGAAAATATGGACGTTCTTGCTGATGCTGCTACTGCTCTTGCGATTGTGATGGGCGGTCGCCTCGCCGCATCAGCAACAACATCTGCTGCTTCAATGGCATTAATGGGCATTCAAACTTTGCGCGTACAGGTTGCTCTTGCCGCAATGCAAGGCCTGAGCACTCGTGCAGCATTGGGTATGCTGAGCCTTACCGCAGCCGCGCGTGGTGCATCTGCGGCAATGGCGTTTTTTGGCGGTCCTATCGGATTGGGCATAACTGCTGTTGCCGGTGCTGTTTATTATCTGTCAACCCGTCAAACACAAGCCGAGAAAGCTGCTGAACAACACGAAAAAGCTATAAATACCCTCAATATTGCTCTTTCAAAAGGTAAAACGCTTACTGATAAATCTGCTGCTGCTGCAAGAGATGAAGCACAAGCGAGTATTTCGGTTGCATTTGCTTTGCTGGAACGTCTTGAGGCTCAGCTAAAGGTTAATGAAGTTGCTGAAAAGATGGCTGGCGAAGCGCCTATAAAATCGCCTTTTGATCAGCCAGTTGATTTGACATCAAATCTTAGAAAGCAAATAGCTGTCCAAGTATCAAGCATTGAAGAATTGCGCGATAAGCTGATTGAATTAAATAAAGTAACCGGTAAAAGTTTTACGCCTCCACCATCACAGAAAGAAACTACTCAACTTCTCGATTTGATGCCAGAAAACATCCAACGTGTCATTGATGCCCTTGAATTTGAACGTCAACAGCTTGGGCGCACAGATCGAGAACAAGCGGTTTATACTGCTCTTAAAAGAGCAGGTATTGACCAAACCAGCGAATATTCGAGTGCTGTAAGAAATGCCGCACTTGCGTTGTATGATATGCAACAGCGATTGAATGCAGCGGAGCAAGCGCAAAAAGATTTCAATGATGCTTTGGACCGGGAAAACCAAGGCTGGAAAAGCATCGATGAATTGATTTCGGGATTGGAGCGCGAACGCCAGCAAGCAAGCCTTACCGCAGTTGAGATCGAAAAACTAAACACTGTTCGCAAGGCTGAAAACTTGGCAAAAGAGGCAGGAATTAGTCTTAGCGATCAGACACGCCAAAAGATTGAACAGGAAATTGAAGCGAGAAGCCGTCTAAAACAGCTTGCAGAACTTAAAACTAATGATTTTGGTAGTATTGTTGGCCCTGTTGGATCGATGAACGACAACGGTGTATTTGGTGAGACAGGTCCATTTTCTGATTTGTCGCGTTATGAACAGCAAATGCAAAAACTGCAAGAGGCAGAAGATGCAAAGCTTGAAATTGTACGCAGTGCAATGGAACAACGTCTTATTACCGAGCAGGAAGGTCAAACCAGAATTACGGAAATTCAGGCCGCAGCCGAACAGCAACGCCAAAATATTACAATGGCTGCAAATAGCGCGATCCTGATGGGTAGCAGTAATATGTTTGGCGATCTTGCCACCATCATGCAGGGATTTGCAGGCAAAAGCAGCGGGGCCTATAAAGCATTGTTCGCGGTTTCAAAAGCGTTCGCGATTGCTGATAGCATCATTAAAATTCAACAAGGCTTGGCTAGTGCATTGTCTTTGCCGTGGCCTGCTAACCTTGCCGCTATGGGTTCTGTTGCTGCTGCTGGGGCTTCTATTATGTCAAGCATTCAGGCTGTGCAAGCAACAGGTTTTAAGGATGGTGGTTTGATCAGCGGTCCCGGTACTGGGCGCTCTGACAGCATTCCAATCATGGCGTCAAATGGCGAGTTTATGGTTAATGCAGAAGCGACACGTCGCAATCGTGGTATGCTGGAAACAATTAATTCAGGTGGTACAGTAAAGACAACAAGTTCCCCTAATGTTATGGTAAAACAATATCCCGGTGTTGATATTGAAGTGCAGCAATTGACCGAAGATGATGTTACAATAATCGCACGTCGTGTTGTGAGACAGGATACGCCAGAAGTAATGAGAAATGAATTGTCTACACCTAACAGCAAAACATCATCGGCATTATCTCAAAACTATCAGGTAAGCAGGAAACGTTAATGAATAAGATAAAATTTGTTCCCGCATCTGCTGGTTATACTTATCAACCGGGCAATCCGAATATCGAAACTAAGCTTGATGGCGGCATCAGCTTAACTCGCCAAGACATCCTCAATCCGTCTAGCATTGTTTCATGCCAATGGGTTTTGGAAAATGATGTTGAATATGAAGAGTTCAACATTTTCTTCAAAGGACCAGCTAAGGAAGGTGCTGCATGGTTCTTGATGGATTTAACTATTGATGAAGCTTATCCGGTTGAACGAACCTGTAAATTTGTTTCTGGTAGTGTAGTTCTAGATACTGTCGATGGTCCAGTTCGTACCATTTCAGGTCAAGTTGAAGTAGAACCGATTTACTACGATCCTGCATATTGGGATATGCTGCAAACGCTCATTGATGGATACGGTAGCCTCGCCAATGCACTTCTGGTTCTTAATCAGTTTGAGCAATTGGTTAACGTTGATCTGCCAGTATCATTGAATTTTGATCTTGCATTAGCTCCTCAACCTGAATTTACGGTTGTACGTGATGGTAGCAAATGGGCAATAGACCAAAATGATAATATTGCTGAATATCCAGAAAATAAGCCTTCTTTCGAATGGGAAAGTGGCGAATTTAAAGGATTGTTGGCAAATGATAAAAATCCTTTCCTAACACCAGATAATCCGCCATCACTTTTATACTTGCCTCAAGAAGGTCAAGACCCTCTATCTATCGTTCAGGTCGAGCGTAATACCCCTGCAAATACCCGCGACAAATATGGAAACATTGTCTCTGTCCCCAATGATACCTTGCGGCAGTATTGGGACGTCGATTTACGGCTGTGGGAATTAATTGAGGGGCAGAGGACAAATATACTTACATCGCCAGAAACGCTTGCAACGCAAACTGTAGCGGTTTCGTCAACGACATACGCATTAAGCTTTTACGGTACCGGTTCGGTTTCTTTGAGTGGTGCATATACAGGTAATCTTGATGGTTCTTTCGACTACCCAGACCGCGCATGGATTTCATTCACGCCGACTGCGGGGTCACTTACTTTAACGGTGACGGGTGATGTTAAGTATGCTCGACTGGAAGTTGGCAATTTTCCGTCAAGCTATGGCGAGGGCACACGTTCAGCCGACAGCGTGAAAACACCAACCTCCGCAATCCCGGAATGGAACCCGGACGAATTTTCATACGTCAGGGAGTACCGTCTTGCGGAGGGCAAAGATAGCACCTATGGACAGGTATTATTTTCGTTTGAAGACGGAACCCTGACAGAAGCGATATGGGCGTTCCGCTATGTAGACAGCAAGATATGGGTACAGGGCATATCTGGTGGATCAACGCTATTTAGCATTACAACTCAAGCAATATACCCATCGGATCAAACCCTTAAGATCGGCATTAGCGTAAAAAACGGAAATCATGTTTTTACTATCGCGCAGCCCGGTGTCGACCTTGGTAATGGTACAGGGAAGGCCGTGATTGTAGGTGCGAACACAACCGCATCAATGCCAACCGGCTTGGTGTGGAAAGTGGATTGCGACCGCTACCAAGGAGGTAGAAATGGTTTTTGCCTCGCTGGGGCAGAAGCTCTTTACCCATATGCAATGTCATCAGGAGAATTACTTAATGCTACATCTTACACAAATCGCGTGAGGGTGAATAACTCTGAACAAATATCGATACCGTTAGAAGATTGGTTCAACCAGACATCGTCAACATTTGTGGTAAAAGGAACATCATCACCTGACGATCCTGATTTTACGCAAACGATCAAGAGCCTTGATGATATCATATCTTTGCAAAGAGATACGTCGAGCAATCTAATAGCAACTATATCAGGGAGTACTATTAATCTAGGAATTTTAAATAATTCAACTGAATTTTCTGTATCTTTTTCTTTTGGAAATGGAAGTATTTCTATTTCTCGTGATGGTGGAAATGTATCAGTTGGTTCTTATGAATCAATTCCTAGTTTATCATCTATGTTTATTTTAAACTCATCTAGCGGTGATAAACCTATGGGTGGAAATATAAGTCTATTAGCTTATTATCCTAGTGTTATTGATGATACACAACTTGTGTTGTCATCTGGTGGTTCATCATTACCTGAAAATGGATGGGTTTTTGATTTTACCACTGGATCAATGAAGGCTAAACGGGTATGAGCGCAGAAAGCGAATTTTTCCTTGGATCTAAGTCTTATATTGTCCAGCTTGATTGCTTGGAAATAAGCCATTCATCATTTTCGCAGACTTACTACATTGTTCGTAATGCGACGAATGGTGTAACGGTTACGCATGAAGACAGTACGGTTCACGATTACGAATATTACCCTCTTGCAATCAAGGGAATTGGTGACCGTGAAAATATGGATTTTGGCCTTGAAATTACCCTTGGTGATTTGGGTGAATTAATCCCGATGGAGCTAGACCGCGTTCGGATTGATGGTAAGTTTTCAGAAAAGCCGGTTGTGTATTATCGCACTTATCGTTCTGACCTGTTATCAAGTCCGATGTATGGCCCTGTCAAAATGGAGATTAAGGAAATACCGCGCAACCGTGAAGGGGCTAGTTTCACGGCTAAAGCTCCTAGCCTTAATATCAATCAGACAGGGGAGATTTATACAATTGATCGGTTCATTATGATGCGTGGTTTTTTATAATAAAAATATAAATATTTATTATTTAAGCCAGCCCCATAATGATCTGTTGATGATTTTGCTTATACACGATTGATTCACATCATACTTTTTAGACAAATCTTTTCCAGACATTCCTTTAGATGACAATATTCTTATATTGATAACATCAGATTTTGTCAGTTTTGAAGCCCATTGCTTTTCGCCTCTTTGTGAGTTTCCATGCTCTGCCATTTCAGCCATATTCTCTGCGTGCGTACCCCATCTTAAATGATTTGGGTTGCAACATCCATTGCGTCCATTTCCACATGAATGCAAAGCATGTTTTCTTTCTCCAACAGGTTTTCCGTGAACATATTCGCAAATTAGTCTATGAACCTTACACCCTTTACCATCTACGCTTATCCATCCATATCCAGAACTTTTAGTAAACGGCCATATGATGCATTCACTTTTGTTTGTTGTAAGAACTTTTTTTATGAATTCCATTGGCTCACCCCATTTGGTTTGACCTCCAAGTGGATCACCATGAATTCTCAGCCGTTGATAATGTGCACCACATAAGCCTCTTGCATTAACCTTCTTGCTGCATCCTAATATTTTGCATATATTATCACCCATTGCATTTGTTCCTTTTTTTGTGAATTCCTCCATTATATAGGGAAATTATTGATGTGACCAGCATTGATCCACTACTTGATCGCAAGTTTGATCGCAATCATTACCAATGCGCGCACTTTGTCACTGAGGCGTGGAAGTATTTGGTTGGTGGAGATTTGCAACCTGCGTTGTGTGGATTGTTGCGTCCAGTAAAAGATAAAGTAGTTGATCCAACACAAATACGAAATCATATGGAGCGTTTGAGAAAACCCGTCTCTCCTTGTGTGGTATTTTTTTTCAAACACGGTATTTCCCCACATGTTGGATTGTATTGGAAAAAGCGTGTTTTGCACTTAACAGAAGCTGGTGTAAGATATCACGATATTGATATTGCTGGAATTGGTTTTACGGGAAAGATGTTCTACAAATGCAAGTAGTATTAGCTTTAAATCATCTTGATCCTGATACGTGGGAAACTTATGAAACAGATGACATTATGTCTCTGTTGATGGAAAAGTTTGATCGTTTTCCTGACACTGCACGAATTTATCACAACGTTATTTCTCAGGATCATGATGTAACACCATCTGATGAAATATCGATTAAAAAGTTAAAAAATCTTGATGGTAAATTATATGTAGTAGTTTATCCAGAAGGTGTGGTTGCAGCAATTGTAATTGCTATCGTTGCCGTTGTTGCAGCCGTTGTTTTAAAACCAAAAATACCTTCTCTTGTACCTACAGTTGCGCAGCGCAACAGGAGAAATCAAAGTTCTAATAACGAGCTTTCGGATCGTGAAAATCAACCTCGCCCTCAAAGTCGAATTCCAGATATTTACGGATCAGTAGTCTCAACGCCTGATCTTTTGTCTGTTCCGTTGACAAAATACGAAAACAATCAGCAGCTTGAATACGCATATATGTGCATTGGTCGCGGATCATACGCCATATCATCTGATAAGATTTATGATGATGAAACTGCCATTACACAGATTGCTGGTACATCTATTGAGATTTATGCGCCTTACACTTCCCCTAATTCTGGTGATGCGGCGCAATTGACCGTTGGGACACCAATTAGCAGACAGGTTAAAAGCGTTCATAAATCTAACTCTGTAAACGGACAGACTTTGCGGCCGCCAAATAGCGCAAACGTCACGGGAACGAATGACATTGTGTTTGCCTACCCTGATGAAATCACGACAACAAGCGATTACAATTTTGATGATCGTTTTGCACCCGGTGATGAAATCACGGTAACAAATGCGTCTGATACAGTGACAGTTTCCACAGTTCCTACAGCTATTGATCTTGCGGGAACTTACACAATTCTTTCCGTGTCAAGCAATACCATTGTGCTATCAAACCCGGCACTTGATAATTCAGATTGGACCGTTCTTGGGACCAGCGATGAATTGGAAACCATCGGTTTATCGTCAAGCATTGTATCAACATCTGATAAGTGGATCGGACCATTTACAATCGATGTTGCAACGACAGAGGATTTGTTATGCAATTTTGTCGCGTCAAACGGTTTGTACAAGGACAACGGAACAACTCAAACCAAGGTTGATGTGACGGTAGAAGTTGAGGCAACGCCTATAAATCAAGCTGGAACGCCTATCGGTTCAGCGGAAACGTTTCAAGTTACTTTGCTGGGATCATCAACAACCACATCAGAACGCGCAGCATCGCTTGAAGAAACACCAACCATCGGAGGTCGTCAAAGTGTGCGGTGTCGTCGTGTGACGCCCACAGATACCGCATATGAAGGTACGGTAGTTGATGAAGTAAAGTGGCGTGATCTGTATGCTTTGTCGGATCCCGGTAAAACGGAATTTGGTGATGTAACGACGGTGTGGGCTAAGACGGTGGCCACATCTGGCGCTTTGTCAATAAAATCGCGTAAACTGAATATGGACGTAACGCGAAAAATACCAGTTCGCATTAGCGGAACGACGTTCAGCGCGCCACAATCGACTGATCGGATCAGCGATATCATTGTGGCAGTTTCAACAGACCAGCGCATCGGAAATCGTGCTCTTGATGAGTTAGACCTAGACAATATCTACGATACGATTGATGAAGTAGAAGAATATTTTGGTACTGATAAGGCGGTATCGTTTGGATATACCTTTGATGAGCAAAATATGAGCTTTGAAGAGACAATTGCATCAATTGCTGGAGCGGCATTTTGCAACGCATATCGTCAAGGATCAAAAATAAAACTGTCGTTTGAGAAACAAACCGAAGACAGCATTTTGTTGTTCAATCATCGAAACAAAAAGCCCGGTTCTGAAAGCCGAACTATTTCTTTTGGAAATGTAGGTGATAACGACGGCGTATTGCTTGAATATGTCGATCCTGTAGATGGTGCGATTGAGACATTCTATGTTCCTGAAGATCAGTCTGCAATTAATCCGAAGAAAATTGAAACTCTTGGCATTAAGTCAAAATTACATGCAAGGTTTCATGCTTACCGTGCTTATCAGAAAATATTATACCAAAACGAGGCAGTAGAATTTACTGCCACCCAAGAGGCTGATATTTTGGTTCGAGACCAACGCATTTTGGTTGCAGATAACACGAGATCAAGCACGCAAGATGGTTATATCAGTGCGCAATATGGATTGAGTGTAACCACATCGCAAGCAATTGTTCTGGAAGATGATAAAGAATATGTGATGTTTTTGCAGCATATTGATGGTACTGTAGAGGCGATAGATATAGTTTCTCTTGACAGGAGCAACCGTGTTATTCTAGCGCAGGCTCCGAAGATGGCGCTATCTGTTGATATTAACAATTATCAAAGGGCGACATATCAGGTTGTTGAGGCATCTGATGCTGGAAGAAACGCATTTTTGGTGCAGGAAAAAGAAATGAGCCGCGATCTTACATCAACTATCAGAGCAGTAAATTACGATGATCGTTTTTACTCACATGATAGAGATTATCTTGATGGTGTCGTCGATGAAGAAGGGAATGTTTTATAATGGCTCTTATTGACCAAACTGGTTTGGAAAATGCCGCCGTTGATGCTGCAACATTAGCTGATGTTGTGAATGATCCGACAGGGCCTTTTACAACTCGCCTAGGTCAGCAGATCAATTTGTCGTTGGCTGAGGCTATTGACGCAATTACAGATTTTTCCGCTGGTGTTCAATTCACGTTTGACCCATCGATCACTATGTCTGATCCGGGCAGCGGTGATATTCGGTTGGATAATGCGACACTTTCAAGCGTTACACAGATCGCAATTAGTGATACTGACAAAAATGCAAATGATGTTTCTGCATTTGTCAACTCTTTCGCAGATAGCACCAGTGCCGATAAAGGCACTATTCGCATCATGACGACAAATAGCAACGTTGCATACTACAATGTAACTGGTGTTACGAATAACACCGGGTGGACGCTTGTTGATGTAGATTATTATTCAAGCTCTGGAAGCTTTTCTTCTGGTGAGAAAACGTTTCTGTCATTCTCCAGAACTGGTGATGCTGGTGGATTAACCTCCGGAGGAATAAACACTTATACGGGATCGAACACATTTGAAGGTGCTTTTGCTCTTAACGGAAATCAATCACAATCTATCGTGTCTCAAACTGATGATTTCTCTCTTGATGCAACAACTAATGTACTGCAAATCGATCTTACTGGGGATCAGACGCTTACCGGAATGACAGGTGGTGTTCCTGGTAGAGTTGTTGTTATATCGAATGTTGACGCTACTGATAGTTTAACTATTTCTCACCTTTCAACATCCACTGCAACTAACCAGTTCGACTTGCCGGGCAATGTTGATTTTGTTTTACGCGCTGGTCGATCTGCAATATTCAAATATGCGTCGAGTAAATGGGTTCCGCTGCATCAATTGGTTTCAGAGGAGCCACCTGATCCATTTTCAAGCAAAGAAGTTGGTGAGATTTTTAGCGTTTCAACTCATTTGACCGGGGTAACGGAACCTAATAATGATGGAGTGAAGAAGTTCATCAAGCTAACTATAGGGTTAACTGGATCAGGTCAATTTAACGAAGGCCTTCTGATCAATGAAAGCACTAGTGGTGTCTCCCCTCTCGTAATAGCAACGGCTGATATCAACGTTGGACCATTGTCCGGCGAAACAGTGTCATTGTTAAATACTGAAGGTCGATACATAAAGCCCGGTACAAGTTCTGGCACTATTGCTAATGACCAAATGCAAGGTCATTGGCATGACATTGTTACGGGTATAAGCACGACTTCAAGTGCCGTTTCGTTGGGCACTGATTCTGATACTGCACAATATCGAGGCGTTGATGATGCAGTTAGAGACGCTAAAACCGATGGCGTTAACGGTGCGCCAAGAACAGGTACATCGACAGATGTTAAACATATGCAGGCAGAATTTTTTATGAGGGTTTTGTAATGTTCGTTGCGGATAACAAAACAAGCTCTGTTGAGTTTGAGGGATCAATTGAGGTTGATGAGCAAACATTTAATGAGTGCCGTGATGCTCAGTTAAATGGTCGCGGATTTGGTGTTCGCGATGGTGAGGTGCGTATTTGGAGCGAGACCAATCGTACCGTTTATAAAACTTCTGATCGAACTTCTTTGGATATTCCAGAGAATGAGGATACGCCAGAAGGATATACGTCTCTGGTGCCTGAACAAGGTCAGGTCTGGTCAGATAGAGAATGGGTTACACCACCACCTAATGAAAGTCAGATCATTGATGCTGTAAAATCACACGTTCAATCTGTATCGGCATCGAAAGGATATGACAGCCCCGAAGCTCTGCAATCATACGCAAATAGCACGGTTTCGTTATGGCGCGCCGAAGCTGCTGCATTCAGCATGTGGCGTGATACCTGCTGGCAATATGTTTATGAACAGATTGCATTGTGGGAAAATGAAGAGCGCACGATTGATACCGCTGACCAATTGGTTAGCGAACTTGATGAAATCGTTTGGCCCACCGAAAGCGATTACGTACCGGCGCTTGTTAAACAAAGTGTGCTATCAAATTTGATTGTTGACGGACAAATCGCCGAAAATATTGTTGCAAGTTCTGGCGTTGCTGCTGCATGGAGACAGTCAACAGGAATTTACTGGATTTTCTTTGCTGCCGCTGAACCTGACACAAACTACATAGTAAATAGTTATGATGGTGGTGCGGTAAGGGTTTATGCGCCATCTGAAGAAAAATCAACCACTTATTGCATTATAAGAGTTGAAGATGAAACAGGAAACTTGACCGACCCAACTCAGGTTAATATCGAAATTAAAAGGGCAATTTAATGGAGAATGCAATGAAGATCGTTTTTGAACGAGAAATTGATGGTGTTCAAACATTGATTTCTGCTGTAACCGCTCCGGGAAATCAAGGATATTGGGTTAAGGTTTTGGTGCCAATTGGTAATCCGTATTGGATGTGGGATCAAATTCCAGCGGGCCAAGTTATCGCGGCAGATTTTACAGGTGCGCCACTGTCAACAAATGACGTAGCCTTGAACAACAGTAACATTGCGGCTATTACAGCATTGCCCGAAGATGTGTTGACATACGCACCATGATATCAGCAATTCTATATCGCATACCAAGAGGCGGTGGTCTGGGTGAGGGCCGGTCCTTTATCGGTGCGCTGATATGGTCAGTAGTAACCAGTGTTTTAGCCGCGTTATGGCTAGGACACTGGTTTCCTCTTTTAGGATGGCCTTTCTTACTGGCTGGTGAAGCGCCGGGATGGTCGAAATGGTGGCCTAATCAACCCAGTGGAGGCAACATCTTGCGGCTTTCTTTACGCGGATGTTTGCTTTTAAACCCATTGATGGGGCCAATCTACTTTTGGTGTTATAGACACAAGACAAAATTACCAAAGTTTGGTAAGATTGCAAGCGGATGGACGGAATGGGCTGAATTGGGAAGCGGTTTTGTTACCTCAGCAATGTTCAATCTGATTTGCTATATTTTTGTCAGATTTTGGGGATAGGATGCCTTGGAAAGACCCTAACAACTGGATGACCCCTGAGATTATGGCACCTTTTTTGTCATTTGTCCTCTCATTACTGAGAACGATTTATCAGGATCAAGAACCGCGTTGGATGCGCAGGCTTTTAGAAAGCGTGATTTGTGGTATGATTACGCTCTCTAGCAGCTTTGCTATTGATGCTATGGGTCTGTCTAGTGAATGGAAATTTGCCATTGGCGGGGCTATTGGTTTTATGGGCACTGACTACATACGAACAATTGCGCAATCTTTTATAAACAGAAAGATTAATAAATGACAAAAAGCACATACGCAATAATGATAGCAATTATATTAGGCATTTTGTTAGTGGTAGCAGTTTCAATGCTTGATAACAAATCAGAGCGTTCATTGATTGGCGTAACAGCGCAATGCAAAGATGGTATGTTTACTGCTACGCCACGCGAACGCGGTGTATGCTCTGGTCATGGCGGTGTAGAAAGGTGGATTGAAAAAAAATGATTAGAAAAATATTCGGACTTATCCTTGCTGGCGTTTTTTTCATTATTGCATTTGTGTCTGCTCAGGCGGGTAATTGTTTCGATACCGTTGTGGTCGCAAAATACCTTAGAGATAGCAACGGGGAAAAGCCTGTTAGAGTTGTTAATTCCGAACGAGGATATAAGATCGTAACTTATCAATCTGATAAGACATATACTGTTGTTTTTGCGTTTGATGATGGAAAATCATGCGTAATGGATGCGGGAACCATTGAAATCAAGGAAAAGGGGATTGGGTTGTGAGCAGAGGAATTAGAAACAACAACCCAGGAAATATTCGAGAGAACGGCACAAAATGGCAAGGACTTGATTTGCCGCCAAGCGATGGAACTTTTTGTCGTTTCCTTGAACCGAAATGGGGCATCCGGGCGATGGCTCGTATCCTGATTTCGTATCAGGACAAACACGGACTGAATACCATTGCTGGAATTATCAACCGCTGGGCACCACCATCTGAAAACAATACGGCATCATATATTAAGCATGTCTGTGCAGAAGTTGGCGTAGAGCCTGACCAGCAAATTGATGTACATCAGTATAAATATGCATTTCCTCTAATAGAGGTTATCATTGAGCATGAAAACGGCATTCAACCGTATGCAGCTTTAACGATTAACGATGGTTTGCGCCTTGCTGGCATTGAGCCAGACCTAGAAGCTCATGCAGAAGCTCTAGAGGACGATCAGCCTCTATCCAAGTCACGCACTATCAAAGGTCAACAGGTGGCAGTTACAGGGACGATTGGAGCATCGGCAGCGGAAATTGGTCAACAGATCACCAATGCCGCGTCAAGCGTTCAATCTCTTGTTCCGTATCTCGAAGTTGCAAAGTGGGTTTTCCTTGGTCTGATCATTACCGGCATTTGCGTTACCGTGTATGCGCGCTGGGATGATCGCAAAAAAGGTCGCATTTAATGACAGCTATTATTTCGTTTCTGTGGTCTAAGGCTGGTGGTTATGTCATGGCCGCGCTAGCTATTCTTGGACTTCTGTTTGGCGTTTATCGATCTGGTAAAAAGTCCGCCCGTGTTGATAGCATGGAAAAACAGCTAGAAAATGTAAAGGTCAGACAAGATGTTGAAAAAGAAGTTGATGCTGTCCCTGTTGGCTCTAGCGCTCAACGCCTGCACAACGAATGGGCGCGTGACTAGTGGGTGTGAATGGGTAAAGCCGATCTACATTAGCAAGTCTGATGTTTTGACTGATGGTACGGCGGATCAGATTTTAACGCATAATCTTGCTTGGCAACGTATATGTGATTAAGTACCCGGTCAGTCGGGCTTTAAGACCCTATCAAGGGCAGGCGCTATCATTAATTTGGTAGCGTCTTTTTTATACTAAAAACGCCCCCGTGAGGTAGCGTTAAACTAAACCGCAGACCAGAGATCCTGGTTTGATAGTGTGTGTGACAGCCCAACTATCAGACTTTTAACAATGCTTGTCAACCCCAAAATCCCGCAACAAACACAAATGCGAACATGAGAAAGCATAACCCGATAGTCTCAACCGTCGCTGTTTTTTTCGTCATTTCAATTCCTTTCCTGCCATCTTGATATGGCGCTTAACCGTGAATCACCTACTGGCCCCTCTGCAACGCATATTGAGCATTGGCACCAATAAAAATCATCTTCGTTGTTAATGGAAATATTTGCGTTTCCGCAGAATGGGCAAGGCTGTAACTTTCGTACTTTCATTTCAAAAATAGTTGGTCGGCTATTCTTCATTGCCTGCAAGTGAAGTGAAATTTCAGACATCTCCATAAAACCTGCTGTAAGCCCAAACCAACACCGACCACACCACGGCGACCAAAACCAAGCTAACGCATAGTGAGGCGTTGTAAACATCCGTTACCGTACTGTCTGGCATGATGTGCGGCATGATCACATTCAAGGTTGTTGCAACTACGTAACCGATGCCAATCATAAAAAACCCAGCGATGACAAGAACTGTTTCCGTCACGATGAATTTCATCATCACCATAAATCCATGTTCGATAAGTAAATGATAGCTTCTTCTGCGGTCATTTTTTCAGGTTTCATTCTTTTGGTCCTTCTGGAAGGTAATCCCAATGTGTTAAAAATGGCTCTATGAATTCAATACGTCCATCACATTCTGTATTGATAGCGAATATTCCATCTGCCATTGCGACCCAACATCCGTCAGAAAATTTCACTATTGAATAATCACAATAAATTTCTCCGTAAGCGTATGAACTATATGCTCCAAGAATTATTGTTCCATCTTTAGGTGCCGTCTCAATCGGCTTCCAATCTGCTTTCATCGTGACCTCTGTTCGCTCATAACCCATTTGTAGTCATCTGGATGCGGTAATTGTATACCGGCATCAACAGCATACGCTTCAATCTCTCGCAAGTATTCCGTCATTTGCTTGACCGTTAACCAAGTCGTGCTGATCATGTGGCGCAGCATGTTGCGCTTCGCTGTCTTGGCTTCATCGTGCATACCGGCATCCCAGACCGTCCGAATGCATTGATACATAGAAACAGTTTCTTCGTGGCCGTCACGGATCAACAACGGCAACAAGAACGTGTTTTTGAACTGCATGTGCAAGTCGTCTTTAGATGTTCCCGTTTCATTAGAGATAACCGTTATCCATTGCCACATTAATGCATTCTGCGCTACTGACCGCGAATATTCCATCGGCTTGATGGTGACGACATGCAATTCTGACAGATCAAGTTCGTTCAACTGCTTAATGGCATAATCAACGTTTTCGCGCTTGTGAAGAATTATTTCAGTCATTTGGCGGTTCCGGTGATATTTCGTGAAAATGGGTAAAATCATCAACATCCCATCCGCAATCATCACCATTTATCAGTTTAAATTCTTTTGTCTCGTCATCCACATATCCGACGTAAGCATCAAAGTATTTATCTGTTGGATTGACCGAAGTTTTTATTACAAACAACCCCCTAACATGTAATCTGCCGTCATCATGAAAATATTCTATCCGTTTCCATTCACTCATCTTCCATATCCTCGCTAATTTTCCATTGTTCCTTGCACCATTCTAACAGATCAAACCCTATCAGTTCGTTAAAATCTGCCCTGCTAATCCTATGAACGGCATCTTTTCCATGCAAGTGATGATCAGGGCAAAGCGGTGCGATATGCCGGTGATCACGACGCCCGCCCGGTCCATCCTTTACGTGATGAACATGCACTTGACGCGATCCGCATACAAGGCATGGCATTGATGCAATCCTGTCAGCGTGTCGTTTTTCCGCAGCGTTCATAATGTCAGAACGCTTTGGTTTGATGCGGTTGTGTTTGGTGTATTTTGGGATCATTTCGTCATCCCTTCAATCAAACTATCTACATTGACCAGATACGGATTGAAGGTAACGGCCCATACCCACGGGTTGCTGACCCAGCTATCGGGGCCGTTGATTGATGACCATAGATGTTCGAATGCTTGTTTAGGGATAAATCCCGTTCCGCAGCCAACCGCAGAGGCATGTTCAACGGCGTCTTGATAGAAATCAGTTTCCCAAACGCCTTCTGAATCTGCATCTTTCTGGCTGATGTCTTGCAACCGCTGTACCCGCACGTCGGTGATTTCCAGTGTGATTCGACTGGCCCATCGTGGCATGTGGATGGATGGACGCCACGGCCACCCGCGAGTGTCTTTGTCAAGGTCCGCGAGCTTGTCTGTTGCCATGTATCGAACGTCAGAAACGTGATCCTTGGTCGGCAGGTAATCTCCAAATGACAACGCCTGCCAACTTTCCCGCACCCAAAGCAGGTCGCCCGGTTTTCCGTATGGGCATTCATAGGGACCAGACAAAGCTCCGGTTGAAAGGTAATTTATCGTACCATCATCCCGTAATTCATTATCATATAGCTCGATCAAGCTTTCTTCTGGGCAGGTAACGGGGTAGCTCACTCCCATTGGACCACGAACTTTGAATATTCTCCGCGTCTGCGTCTTTCTGCCATCCAGAATGGCGCGTACCATTGGACCGCTGAATATGATTGGTTTTGTATTCACGGCCTATACCCCAAATAATGTTTACGATTAGATACGCATGTACGCAAAATCTGCTGTACTTGCGCATCCATTGTTCTGATTTCGTCGGCATTCATTTTAGCCATGTGCTGCACCTGTTCGATGGTATCGCACTTGTCTATAGCGGCGCGAAATGCCGCTATAAACTCATCTGTTCCGGTGATGTAAAGCGAATAGCTCATGACAAGTCCGTAATACGTTTTTCAAGGGTCTTTTTCAATTCCAGAGCATCGCTTTTATGAAGCGCCCAAAACTCTTTTAGACCTTGACTGTTCTGGTGCATGAACGTCTCGATCTCTGTTGGGCTTTCTGCCTTATTCGCGAAGCTGACAACGCGATCAACAAAGTCACCAATAGATACAGCTTCAATTGGTTGCCCAACTTCAAACTGAACAGAAATAGCATTTTTCCCATTCGTCAAAGCAAGACGCCGTTCAACTTCTGCACGTTCAACAGCTTCGGATGCGGAAATTGTGTTGTCCATTTCTTCGGCAACATACAGCCCGCCAAATTCTTCAGGCCATCCTTTGCGCAATGCTTGGGCTTCTGCGCACTTTGCAATCATCACTCGGCCCATTTTAACCCAGTTACCTTTTTGTAGCTCATACTTACCAGACGGAACTTTTTTCCCTTGTGCCTGATCGTATTCCCAAACTTCTGTTACTGGTGCAAATTCGTCCCAATAAGCAGCGCCTTTAACCTTGTTCCAGTTCCCTGAATTATCCTGTTTGAAGCACGTCACGACGGCCTTTTCGATACCAAGAGGATTTACAGCAGGGTCTTTCAGTTCCTTGTTGTAAGTGATTTCAGGTTCGTCTTCATCCGGTCGGTAATCACCACAACGCGCAGCTTTCGCACGATATCCATCAATTCCGGTAACAACAACAAGCTGGCGTTTTTCAGGATTTTTTTTGTTCGTAACCATCGCGTAAATCTGGCGGCGGATCGGGTCAAGTCCATGACGGCGGGCCATTTCGATAAACAGATCAAACTCGCTTTCATTGCAATCTTTGGCAAGCGTGTTTTTGATCAGCTTCAATTGGCTGGCGTTCATATCGCCCGGCGCAACAGCATGGTTCATTTTAACAACGTTGTTCATTATTTTCTCCGAATAATAATGTTGATACCGCCGTTTGACTTTTGTACGCCGGGGATAGTTTCACCGTCGTTAACGGCTTTGGTCAGTGCTGTTTTGTCAAGTTTTGGGTCTTGTGATTTCCAGAACTTTGCCGGTATCAAAGCCTCATCAACAATGTCGGCTTTCGGTTTGGTGTTGCCGATAGATAGTGTGCATAAGTCACCGTTGATTTTTTTGATTTCAGCACGTGACATTGTGACAAGGATAATCTGGCGCAGCGTATCTGCTGAATGATCAATACGGCTTTTGCGCTCTTGAAGGTCTTTAATCCGTTCTTGCACGGCCTTTGCCATTGCTTCGCGTTCGGAAATTTCTTCGGCAATCATAAGCAATGCTTCGGTTAACTCAGTCTCACCATCCAGTGTGTCAAACAGTTCTTCTGGATCGGCGTCAATACCTTCAAGCTGTTCGCGCAAGTTATGCCACCTTGACAATTCTT
>CETS01161371.1_pt1 | contig 31294 bp, 29 predicted proteins | sample 356391 | NCBI WGS metagenome assembly CETS01 (sample SAMEA2622673, study PRJEB7988) | marine metagenome | isolation source: saline water (ENVO:00002010), including
GTTGCCTCGGCAGGTACTTTCAGAACCTCCTGGCCCGAAAAGGCGATGCCGCAAACAAACACCCGACCTTCAGCCTTCAGTTTTGCCAACGCCCGATCGTAATGACCTTTGCCATATCCGAGGCGGTTCCCGGCCGCGTCAAACGCCAGAAGTGGTGTAAGCACCAGGGTCGGGTTCGCGAGAGGCGTGTGGTCTGCGGGTTGGGTGAGGCCAAAAGGCCCGGCTTCAAAGTCGGCAGGGCGGGTCACAACGCGAAACGTCATTGTGTCATCTGCTTCGACCCGTGGATAGCAAATCTCTGCGCCCAGTTCACCGAGGCGGTCCAGTAGCGGAGAAATATCCAGTTCGCTGCCAATCGACAGATAGCCTGACACCGTCGGGCCAAATCTATGGAGCAGCTTTTCAGGAAATTTGTCGCGCACAATAGCCGGGGCATCAGGCTCGATCTGTTTCAGCTGATTGCGGAGTTCATGAGCCGATTGGCGCAGGGCGTGTTTGTCGAGTTGGACCATAGGTGAGGGATACGCCAAATAAGAGGAAGGGCAACCGCGAGCGCCGTGCAGGTTTTAATATTCCCGTCGACCCAGCAAGCTAGGTGGGCACCGGTTACCTGGACCACGGTCCAGGCAGTTCTGCCAGTTCCCTGACGTGAATGTAAGGTCGCCGGAATAAGTTTACCTGTTCGAACGCCGCAGCCGCCTGAAGCTAAAATAGGTGCGCAAGGGCGGGCCGTGAAGGGGTGATCGCGAACTGCCGGTGATATCGGGCCGGACTGAGCTGAACCGCTTTCCCTTATCAGGCAGTTCGGCTAGTCAGGGCACAGTTCAAACAGCTAGTTGGTCCGGAGGTATCGGCAGAAAATGCGCAGTATCAGTAGTGTTTTCAGAGCTGTTTTCTCTCGGCCGGGCGGGTTCACTGCCAGCTGTATCCTGTTGCTCTGCGTTGCTCTGACGCCCGCTTCCATGGCGCAGACCGGTGAGCTCGTCTCAGAGCTTCAGGCCTCCACCCAGACCGTATCCGACCTGACGCGGGAGTTCGCAAATGGCGACAGCGACCTTGAACAGCTGAAAGAGGCGTTCATTGATGAGCGCGCTGAGCTCACGCGTCTCAAGGCGGCAATAACCGAAGAGCGTGAAGGTGTTCAGGAAACACTCAACCGTCTTGGCGACGCCGTGGAAGGGGAAGCTGCATCCGTTTCAGCACAGCGCGAAGCCGTCCAGCAGCAACTGGCGCGCCTTGATGAAGCGATTGCGACGGCTGATCAGAATCTGGCTCAGGTCAACCGGCTGGAAGATGAGATCGACCAGGTACGGCGCAAGGCGTTCTACGATGATCTGACCGAACGGTCCGCGATGCTGGTGGATCCTGGTACGTGGGGGCGTGGTGCTGGCGCGCTTGCACTGAACTGGGGACAGCTGCGCGAAGATACCTCGGAATGGCAGTCTTCGGATGCTGCAGGCCGCCTGTCGCTTCAGACCTTCCTCATCCTTCTGGGCGCTCTGGTGGCAGCCCTTATCATAGCAATCCCAATACGCCGCTGGCTTGTGGCGCGCCTTGTTGAGCCGTTGGGTCGCGCGGGTTACGAAACCAGGCTCAGCGTTCTGGTGGCGCTCATTCAGGTGGGATTGAGGTCATTGCCGCTGAATATCGCGGTGGTACTGGTTTCCAATACTATTGCTTTCATGAAAATCACGCCGCCTTCGCTCGACATCGTCTTGCAGGCGTCCTTCGTCGCGCTCAGTTGTCTGATTGTCGTGACATCGGCGTGCATTGTCTTCATGTCCGCGCGCCGCCCTGTGGCACCGTTCCGTTTTCAGGAGCCTCGCCAGGCCTTTCTTCTGTGCAGCCTGTTTGTCACCACCGCGTCAATTATTGCGGTCGATCATGTGCTTCGGGTGCAGCTGGAAGTTTATGGCTCAAGCCCCGACTTGAATGTGCTTCTCAAGGGCGTTGTATCGGTGCTCTTGGCGGGTGCGCTGCTGCTGATGATGCGGCTTTGGACGAAGGTCCCTTCAGAGGCCGCAGATGCAAATGTGGGCGAGCCTGCGACTTCTCATCGCTCTCCGCTCGTATTGCCCAAGTTCTTGCGAACGCTGATTGGCCTGGTTTCGATCGCGGCCGCTTTTGGTGCGTTGCTTGGGTATGCTGATCTCAGCCATTTCGTGTTGACCCGGATTATTCTTCTGGGTGGGCTGACGCTGAGCATGCTGGTGCTGAAAGCCGCGCTCATGCAGGTGGTTCTGGCTGCAATGGATCACTTTACCGCCCGGCATGCCAGAGAGGATGGCGACGAAGATCTCATGGAGTTCTGGGTCTCCATTCTGATGCACGTTCTTGTGTCCATGCTCTGGATTCCGATCGCGCTTCTCTTGCTTGGGTTTGAGTGGGAAAGCGTAAGGCGCATACTCCTGGAAGCCATTACGGGTATCACTATCGGTCCCGTCCGCATATCGCTTCTCCAGATTGCGATCGCGATTGCGGTTTTTCTGGGGGTCATTCTCGGCACGCGAATTGTGCAGCGAACAGCCCAGACGCGTGTCCTCAACAGATTGCGCGTGGATGTTGGCGTCCAGAGTTCACTGAAGACGTTGATTGGCTATGTTGGCCTTGTCATAGCGTTTTTTACCGGCGTCAGCCTGCTCGGGTTCGATCTTTCCAATCTGGCCATCATTGCCGGTGCCTTGTCCGTGGGGATCGGTTTCGGCCTTCAGAGTATCGTCAATAACTTCGTCTCCGGTCTGATCCTGCTCTTCGAACGTCCGATCAAAGCCGGCGACTGGGTGATTACGAGCTCAGGCGAGGGCATCGTCAAAAAGATCTCAGTACGCTCAACCGAGATTGAAACCTTCGAACGGTCTTCCATTCTGATCCCTAATTCTGAGCTGATCTCTAACAGCGTCACTAACCTGACGCATAAAAACCATCTGGCGCGCGTCCCGATCCCGGTCGGCGTATCTTACAATGAAGACCCCGATCAGATCATCGAGATCCTGAAAGCGGTTCCTGAGACCATTGAGGAAGCTCTGACGGAGCCGGCGCCGATCGTTGTATTTACCGGGTTCGGCGACAGTTCTCTTGATTTCGAGCTGCGGATCTACATTGCAGACGTAGGCACTTCCCTCACAGTGCGAACGAAAGCCAGAGTTGCGATCTTCAAAGCCTTCAAAGACGCCGGCGTTGAAATTCCATTCCCGCAACGTGACCTGCACGTTCGGAGCGTGCAGGCGGAGTTTCCGGTCCAAAATGGGAAATTTCAGCAACTGAATTCCGATACAAGTACAGATGAAGAACAGGAAAGCAAAACCTAAGTCTTCATTTTTATGAACTTATTCATATTTCAGAATTTTTAGTTAATGCAGCTCTTAAATTTTGCCGAATAAAGAGAGTTTCGCACCTGCATTTGCGGGTTCTGAATAAAAATGCCTGAGCAGTTAACTCTACCTTCACTTGAACTCTGTATTCCTCAGTCACGGAATGAGAATGACCAGGCAAGATGGCGTCTCGTTTCGACGTTGGTGTGATAATATAGAGGGAAAATACCCATGACGCTGAAGCATGCTCTTATGGCTGCAGCCACCGCAATGACAGCCTTTGGTGCCGCTGGTGTCGCTCCGGCCGCTGCCGAACCAGTTCTGCTAAAACAAGTTCCGCCTGAATATCCGCGTGGTGCAGAGCGCCGCCAGATTGAAGGCACAGTTGATCTGGCATTTGAAGTCAACGACGCAGGCAAAGTTGAGAACGTAACTGTTCTTAGCGAATCCATGCCGGGTGTCTTCGACAAGGCTGCGATCGAAGCTGTTGAAGCCTGGAAGTACGAAAAAGGTGCATCAGGCAAAGTCGCCGTCACGATCGCTTTCGCGCTTTAAGGTTCAGCCCGGTTGCCCGGGCTCTGACAAATTGTGGCGGACTGTCTGTTTGTTTGCAGTCCGCCGCCCACGCCTAACCCGTTGGGGACGGGCAATCGCGTAAAGTAACCGCTTTAGGGGCAAATCCATGGCCAAATTCAATACTCAGCTGATCAGATTCAGACTTCCGGCCGCCTTCGGCCTCGCTGGTCTGGTTGTTCTTATTGTCTCAGTTATTTCAATCGTTGCGCTGAGCGCATCAAGCGGGTCGCTTAAATCGGTGGCCAATCAGACATTGCCACTCTTGTCGAGCTCCAGTGAGCTTGCCCAGGAAGCGAGTGCTTTGACGGGCGAGACCAAAAGCCTGGCAAAAGTAACCGAAGAGGCAGACAGGGAAGTCGATAAGGCGGACATTGAGGCCATTCTTACGACCATCCGGAATGATCTCACGGCGCTCGAGCAGTCCCTGAATGAAGATGCGATTGGCCCCGTGAAAACTGCGTCAGATGAGATTGTTGCGAAAATCGACAATCTGAATTCTGTCGTTCAACGTCGTATTGTCACAGAAACGGCGCTGCACCAGGCGCAGCGTAACGCTCAGCTCTATCGTGCTGACGTCGTAACGGCTGTGGAAGGTCTGCTGGACGTGGCAGATGAATTCGATGTTGAAACCCTGCTGCGGATATCGCTTGCAGCAAACATGATGAATTCGCTCTACACAGAAGCATCTTTCGCTGACACTGAAGACGAAGTGAATGCAGTAAATGAGCAGCTGCTCGACCAGGCCGACGAAATGCGGGTCAATCTCGCCATTCTTGGTGACGTTGTGACTGCCGACCTTCGCCTCGCCGCCGACAATCTGACTGCGCTCGCTGAAGGCGGTATCTCAATTCCCGCCCTTAAAATTTCTGCGCTTGAGCAAGGCCAGGAAGCTAATTCTGTCGCGAACGAAGCCAGCGAAGCGGCAACCGCTCTGCAACAGGCTGCTATCGGGCTTGCAAACGGGCTTCAAGAGCGCGCTGATGAAGCTGCTCAGGGCGCTGCGGCAATGTCTGTTACGGCCTCACTGATCCTTATCGTTCTCGCGCTTGTCGCTCTGGCTGGTGCTGCTGCAATCGGATACTTCTACGTCGAACGTGGTCTGTCGCGTCGTCTCACCAAGCTGAATGGCGCCATGGCGAAGCTGGCTGAAGGTGAGTTTGACGTCGATATGACAGGCACAGACGGCGCTGACGAAATCGGCCAGATGGCGAAAACCCTGCGCGTCTTCGAAGAAAATGGTCGTGAGCGTGTCCGCCTCGAAGAAGCGCAGCGTGCTGAAGAAGCCGCCCGTGCTGAACGTGCCAAAGCGATCGAGAATCTGATTTCTCAGTTCGACTCGACCATGCAGGGTACGCTCGAAATGATGAGCAGCGCGACACGTGAGCTGGAAAGCACGGCGTCGGTCATGAAGTCTTCGGCTCAGAATGCTTCTGTCCAGACTGGCTCTGCGTCTCAGTCTGCAGACAACGCGTCCTACAATGTTGGTACAGTTGCTTCGGCTGCTGAAGAGCTCTCTGCGTCTATCGTTGAGATCACTCAGCAGATCCACGAATCGACGAAGATTGCCTCTGAAGCTGTGAAGGAAATGAATACCTCTTCTGAGCGTGTCCGTGGCCTCGACAAAGCCGCAGAAGACATTGGCGCCGTTGTTGAACTCATCAACAATATCGCGGGTCAGACGAACCTTCTGGCGCTCAACGCAACTATTGAAGCGGCCCGCGCTGGTGAAGCAGGCAAAGGCTTTGCAGTTGTTGCCAGCGAAGTGAAGGCGCTCTCCAGCCAGACATCTAAAGCGACCGAGCAGATCGCTCAGCAGATCTCGTCAATCCAGAATGCATCTGGCCTGGCTGTTGGCGTGATGGAGAACATTTCCAAACTGATCTCCAACATCGACAACATCTCCTCGACAATCGCTGCCGCAATGGAACAACAGCGTGCGGCCATCGCTGAAATCTCTCGGTCAGCTCAGGAAGCTGCGGGTGGTGCGCGCGATGTGTCTGAGCATGTCCAGTCGCTGTCTGCGACAACGGCCGAAACTGGCGAGTGCGCGACACAGGTTGAAACGGCGTCTCATGGCATTACAACCGAAAGCGGTAAGATGCAGACGGCGATCAACGACTTCCTGCAACGCGTTCGCGCCGCCTGATCCGAACTCAGGCAAGGCATGGAATACCTTCAAAACCCCGGCCAGGTGCCGGGGTTTTTTTATTCTAATGTCCGGATCGTGCTTTTTGTCCCGTTCCTGAGTTTGAGAGCAATCAAATCTCAAGGAGAGTTTCATGCTCAAGTCACAAAACCTGATCTTACTCGCAGGGTTAAGCCTGATGGTCTCGGCATGCGGTAGTGGGAATGCAAGCGAGACAAAAAGCGCCAGCGGCGGCAATGACGTAAAAATTGAACTGGTCTCGAAAGAGAGCCGCATTACAGGCGGTGGTGTGGTGCGACACTGCCGTATCGAGTCAAAAGCCAAGAACCGTACCGGCAAAACGGTGGTTCTGGCCGAAATTCTGCTCGACGCCATCTATCCCGAGGAGGATATCAAGCTGAAGGTGAGCTATAATGCGGCGGTACGCGCGCAGGGACAACCTTCACTGAAATATGGCTATCTGGAACCCGGCGAAACCGACACGCGGACGCTGACCCTTTTATCGTCGGATTGCGAGGCCATAGAAGGTTTCAGAATCATCGACATGTCTTGCATGCTGGAGGCTGATCAGCCTTGTGAGACAGGTATAAAATTTGACAACAAGGGCGTTTTTGAAACCGAGTGGGCGTCAGAGCCGGACGCAGAAAGCTAGGTCGTTCAGCCGGTTTTTTCGACCTTATCCGCAATCAGATTAATCCGCGTTGCCGCTTCTGAAAGGGCGGCGGCGGCCGTGCGCTCAACGAGCGTAATCCGGTTCTGGAGATCAGACACCTCTGGCGCGGCACTCTCGCTGGCGGCTTCTGCTTCATCAATCAGGGAAAGACCCGCAGCGATCAGCAGCCGTGTCTCGCCCACATCACCGATCGTGTCCTCGAGATCCCTGAGGCGACGATTGAGCTTCTCACCCAGAGCTTCAAGCCGCGCTTCCTGGCCTTCCGCGCAGGCAATTTGAAACATCTTGCCGCGAATTTCGATTTCAGCCTTGGACATGGAATGCGTGCTCCGGCAATCAGGATGTGGTTTCGGGGGCGTTCATCGCCGCTTTGACTTCAGCGATGGCGATTCCCAGTGCGCGAGAGGCCTCATCTGCGAGCGCTTCCAGTTCACGTTCCCGCGCTCTGGATGCATCAAGAGCTTCTGCAAGTTTCGCCCGGTCACGGCGCAAGGCTTCAGCCTCGGCATGGATCGCCCGACTTCTGGAATAAGGGTCTGACAGGCCCTCGACACTGTCTTCCAGTCGCTTCAAAGCTGTTTCCAGCTCTTCGACTGCCTGCCGCAATTGGTTCATCTGGCCCGATTTCAGTAAAGTTTGCCCATAGAATCACTCACATTATTCCCAATAATTCGCACCGCGGCAAATATCAGGCCTTGACGATTCACAGGAGAAAACGGTTTGTGCCTCCCAAATCAGTCAGAGGAAGCCCGATCATGTCTGGACCGTCCGTTTCTTACGAGGATATGGCGAACGCCATCCGCGCCCTTTCCATGGATGCTGTCGAGAAAGCAGCGAGCGGTCATGTGGGCATGCCACTTGGCATGGCGAACGTCGCCACGCTGCTTTTCTCCAAGCATCTGAAATACGATCCTTCAGCGCCGGACTGGGCTGATCGCGATCGTTTTGTTCTGTCTGCCGGCCACGGCTCAATGCTGATCTATTCTCTGCTCTATCTGACAGGATATGAAAGCGTCAGCCTGAAAGACATTGAAAATTTCCGTCAGCTTGGCGCTGCGACGCCGGGCCACCCGGAGAACTTCGTCACCAAGGGCGTCGAGACAACAACCGGTCCTCTCGGGCAGGGTATTGCGACGGCCGTCGGTATGGCTCTGGCGGAGCGTCACCTGAATGCACGTTTCGGTGATGATCTTGTCGATCACCACACTTGGGTTATCGCGGGCGATGGCTGCCTGATGGAAGGCGTCAGCCAGGAAGCGATCACGCTGGCGGGTCACCTGAAGCTGAACCGTCTGATCGTCCTGTTTGACGACAACGAAGTCACGATCGATGGCAACACCAATCTGTCTGACTCCACAGATCAGATCAAACGCTTCGAAGCTGCTGGCTGGGCGACCGCTGCCATAGATGGCCATGACGAAACAGCGATTGATCAGGCGATGGAATGGGCCAAGGCGTCTGACCGCCCGGTCATGATTGCCTGCAAAACCCGTATCGGTTACGGCGCGCCAACGATCGAAGGCACGGGCAAGGCTCATGGCGGCCCTTACGGTAAAGAGGAGATTGCGGGTATTCGCAAGAATATCGGCTGGGAGCATGAGCCCTTCATTATCCCAGACGAAATCCTGTCAGCCTGGCGTGAAGTCGGCGCTCGGGGCAAGGCAACACATGCGGAGTGGACCTCCCGCCATGACCGGGCCAGCAAGAAAGCTGAATTTGATATGGCGCTCTCCGGCGAGATTCCGGAAGAGTTCTTCAAGGCCATGGCCGTTCACAAGCAATCTGTCTCTGACGGTCAGGAGAAGAAAGCTACGCGTCAATGGTCTGGTGCGGCGCTGGAAGTCGCCACCAAAATCCTGCCGACAATGGTTGGTGGCTCAGCAGACCTGACCGGTTCCAACAACACCAAAACCAGCTCTACCGGCCCGCTCACTGAGGGCGCCTATGATGGCCGGTATGTCCATTACGGCGTCCGGGAACATGGCATGGCTGCCGCGATGAACGGCATGGCGCTGCATGGCGGCGTGGTGCCGTATTCGGGTACGTTCTTTGTCTTTGGTGACTATTCCCGCGCAGCCATCCGGCTTGGTGCTCTGATGGGGACGCCTGTCATTCATGTGATGACCCACGATTCCATCGGCCTCGGGGAAGACGGTCCAACCCACCAGCCGGTCGAGCATCTCTCCTCTTTCCGCGCCATGCCAACCATCTGGGTCATGCGTCCTGCAGATGGCGTTGAGACCGCTGAGTGCTGGGAAATGGCTCTGAAGCGTCAGGATGGTCCGACCATTATGGCGCTGACCCGTCAGGGTCTCACCCCGGCGCGTTCAGGCAAGATTGATGAGAACTTGTCGGCGAAAGGCGCTTACGTGCTGAAGGAAGCCGAAGGCGAGCCGCAACTGGTGATCATTGCGACCGGATCTGAAGTCGAAATCGCTCTGGCGGCTCAGGAAACGTTGAAAGGCGAAGGTATCGCAGCGCGGGTTGTGTCCATGCCGTGCTGGGAAGCCTTTGCTGAACAGAGCGAAGCCTATCAGGACGAAGTTCTTGGCGGTGATTTGCCAAAGCTTGCTGTTGAAGCGGGGGTCCGTCATGGCTGGGATCAGTGGATCGGCCGCAAAGGTGGATTTGTCGGCATGAAGAGCTTCGGTGCAAGCGCACCGTACAAGGATCTCTACAAGCATTTCGGCATCACACCGGAGGGTGTTGTCACCGCTGCGAAAGCGCTGGTTTGAGGCATATTGCCGGGCTGCTGGCCGCACTTTCGCTGGCAGCCTGCGTTGCGCCGCAACATAAGTTGATCTCGCTCGCCCCGGATGTTCTGGACCCAACAGATGACGTGCGGCTGGGGCTTGCATTTGCGCCGGGCGCTGAGACTTTTACTGTTTATGCGCCAGACGCTGACGACACGGCATATAATCATGGCGTCGCGCTGACCCGATTTCAGGGCAGGCTTTATGCGCAATGGCAATCTTCGCTAAGAGATGAGGATGCGCCAGAGACGCAGGTTCTCTATGCGGTGAGCGACGATGATGGCGCCAGTTGGAGCCCGCCGCGTGCGCTGACGGCGCTCCGGAATGAAGGCTACACGACGAGTGGTGGCTGGTGGCAAACCGAAGACCGGCTCCTGGCCTATGTGAATGTCTGGCCTGAACATGAAGACGGTGCGCGTTCCGGACGAACGGAGTTCATGATCAGCACCGATGGCGAAGTCTGGTCCGCGCCAGAAGCTGTGCGCCTGTCAGATGGCAGGCCTGTACCTGGCATTATCGAGCAGGATACGCGCGCTATTCCGGGCGGCCGCCTTGTCACGACTTTTCATGTCGAGCCCGGCCTGACCGCGACGCCCTTCTATACAGATGATCCGCTGGGGGTGAGTGGCTGGACTGCCGGTCTTATGGAGAACCTACCTCATGAGGGCGATGTCAGCCGGGAGCTTGAGCCCAGCTGGTTCTGGCGCGAGGAGAGCCGCGAGATTGTGATGCTGTTCCGTGATCAGGCGACGAGCTATCAGACGCTGGTTTCGGTGAGCGGCGATCGCGGCGAAAACTGGACAACACCTGAGCTGGTCGGGTTTCCGGATTCTCGCTCCAAGCAGAGTGCCGGCAATCTGCCCGATGGCAGCGTGTTCCGGGTTTCAAATCCGCGGTCTGATCGAGCCCGCTATCCGCTCGTCCTGTCCCTGAGTGAGGATGGCATTGTTTTTGATCGCGCCTGGCTATTGCGCGCGGGCGGTGGAGACATCCAGCCTCTTCGTTTTGAGGGGCGCTATAAGCGTGAAGGATATTCCTATCCCAAAACCCATGTCGGCGAGCGTTATCTCTATGTCGGTTATGCAACAAACAAAGAGGATGTGGAGGTGACGCGAGTGCCACTGGAGAGCCTGTTGAAGCAGGAGTGAACGGATTGTCCGAGGGGGACAATTCGGCCATATCTTCGCACTGCAGCACTGGACGTGTCACATTTCCCGGTCTACAGAACCCGGAAATTCATACCGTCGGGGTCTGTCGGATAAATCAGGAGAAGAAGTGATGGCTGTGCGCGTTGCGATTAACGGTTTTGGTCGGATTGGTCGGAATGTTCTCCGTTCCATTCTCGAGAATGGTCGCAAAGATATTGAAGTCGTCGCTATCAATGATCTCGGCCCGGTCGAGACGAACGCTCATCTCCTGAAATATGACTCCGTTCACGGCACACTTCCGATGGACGTGACGGTCGAAGGCGACACCATCAAAGTTGGTGGCCAGTCTTTCAAAGTGACTGCGATCCGCGACCCAAAGGACCTGCCACACGGGTCAAACAATGTGGATATCGCCATGGAATGCACCGGCATCTTCACGGCGAAAGAAAAAGCGGCGCTTCACCTGGAAGCAGGCGCAAAGCGTGTTCTGGTTTCTGCACCAGCATCCGGCGCGGACAAAACCATTGTTTACGGCGTAAATCATGACACGCTGACCAAGGACGACCTGGTCGTTTCTAACGCATCGTGCACCACAAACTGCCTGTCACCTGTCGCCAAAGTTCTCAACGATGCCATTGGTATCGAAAAAGGCATGATGACGACCATTCACTCTTATACGGGTGACCAGCCGACGCTTGATACCATGCACAAGGACCTCTATCGCGGTCGCGCTGCTGCTATGTCCATGATCCCGACATCAACCGGCGCTGCGAAAGCTGTTGGTCTGGTCCTTCCAGAGCTGAACGGTAAGCTCGACGGCTTTGCGATGCGCGTTCCAACTCCAAACGTGTCTGTTGTCGACCTGAAATTCATCGCCAAGCGCGAGACAACGGTTGATGAGATCAATTCTGCGATCCGTTCGGCTGCTGACGGCACTATGAAAGGCGTGCTTGGCTATACTGATGCGCCAAACGTTTCGATCGACTTCAACCATAATCCGCATTCTTCCGTCTTCCACATGGATCAGACGAAAGTCATGGACGGCACGCTGTGCTCTGTTCTGAGCTGGTACGACAATGAGTGGGGCTTCTCCACACGCATGTCCGACACAGCAATCGAAATGGCGAAATACATTTAAGCTGCGCTCGGGGGAGCCGGCTTATGGAAGCCCGCCAGACAAACACGCAACATGCGAAGGAACTCGGGGAGCAGGCGCTTCCCGAGTTCTTTGCTGCCTGCTTGCCAGGAAATGTTGATAGCAGGGAACCAGACGCACGATCTGTTCGTCTGGCATTTCGCAGAACCTGCAACTCGCGCTTATTTGGCCAGTCTCTGACAGTTGTCCGAAGCAATGTGCGAGAGCCAGAATACACAGGGACCAAGAGATGACCGATTTCAAACGCATTGAAGACGCTGGCGATTTGACTGGAAAAGTCGCGCTCACGCGCGTTGATTTCAACGTGCCGATGGCCGATGGCAAAATCACTGACGACACGCGACTCGTCGCTGCAGTAGAAACTGTTAATGCGCTGCGCGGCGCAGGCGCAAAGGTCGCGCTCTTATCCCACTTTGGTCGGCCCAAAGGCACCAGAGATCCTTCCATGTCTCTCAAGCCCGTGGCGCAAGCCTTCGCGAAGGTTATGGGGCATCCAGTGAGCTTCTGTGAGGACTGCAAAGGGGAAGACGCCAAGGCCGCGATTACCGCTCTTGAGGAAACCGGCATCATTCTTCTGGAGAACACGCGGTATTATGCCGGTGAAGAAAAAAATGATCCGCAGCTCGCCGCCGACATTGCCGAATTGGGCGACGTATTTGTTTCCGACGCATTTTCCGCAGCTCACCGCGCCCATGTGTCTACGGTTGGTCTTGCGGACCATCTGCCAGCCTATGCTGGCAAAAGCATGGAACGGGAGCTGAGCGCTTTGAATGCCGCGCTGGGTAAGCCGCAGCGGCCGGTAATGGCGGTAGTCGGTGGCGCGAAAGTGTCTTCCAAGATTGATCTTCTCAAAAACCTTGTCTCCAAAGTCGACTATCTCGTCATCGGTGGTGGCATGGCAAATACGTTCCTGGCGGCGCGGGGCGAAGATGTCGGCAAGTCGCTCTGTGAGCATGATCTCAAGGACACAGCAAACGCAATCGAAGTGAATGCTGAAAAGTCAGGCTGCGAAATTGTTCTGCCGGTTGATCTGGTGGTGGCCAAAGAATTCGCCGCCAATGCGCCGCACCGCACGATTGGCCTTGATGAGGTTGAGGCCGATGAGATGATCCTCGATGCGGGGCCTGCGACAGTGACGCGTCTTGAATCGATCATGGATTCAGCGAGCACACTGATCTGGAACGGTCCGCTTGGCGCTTTTGAGATGGAGCCGTTTGATGCCGCAACGGTTGCCGCGGCCAAGGCAGCTGGGGCGCGTGCAAAATCAGGAGAGCTGATCGCCGTTGCAGGTGGCGGGGACACTGTTGCCGCACTTAATCATGCCGGTGCAGCTGAGGATTTCACATTCATTTCTACCGCTGGCGGGGCCTTCCTCGAATGGATGGAAGGCAAGGACCTGCCCGGCGTGGAAGCCTTGAAGAAATAAATAATAATGCCCGGAAAATCGGGCGAGAGACCTAGCAGAGGGACAAAACATGCCGAATTCAGAAATGCTGAAACAGGTTGCGGAGAAAGACGGCTTTATCGCAGCGCTCGATCAGTCTGGCGGCTCAACACCTAAAGCGCTGAAGCTCTATGGGATTGAGGAAAACGCCTATTCGAGCGACGAAGAAATGTTCGGCCTGATCCACGATATGCGCACTCGCATCATTCAGGCGCCAGCCTTCACCGGCGAGAAGGTGATCGGCGCGATCCTGTTCGAGCGGACCATGGATGGTGATATCGAAGGCACGCCAACAGCGACCTATCTCTGGGAACAATGCAAAGTCGTTCCATTCCTGAAAGTGGACAAAGGCCTGGCTGATGAAGAGAACGGCGTTCAGGTGATGAAGCCGATGCCGCAGCTGGATGATCTTTGTCAGCGTGCCGCTTCAAAAGGCATTTTTGGTACAAAGATGCGCTCCAATATCAATGCGGCCAATCCTGAGGGCATCGCGGCCGTTGTGGCGCAGCAATTCGAAGCCGGTAAGCAGATCCTGTCTCATGGCCTGGTTCCGATTATCGAGCCGGAAGTGAACATCAAGATCGCTGACAAGGCTGAAGCCGAAGACATTCTGCGTGACGAAATCGCCAAGCATCTCGATACGCTCAGCGAAGACCAGAACGTCATGCTGAAACTGTCCCTGCCCGACAAGGCGAACCAGTACAAATCGCTAATCGACCATCCAAGGGTGATCCGTGTTGTCGCGCTGTCTGGCGGTTACTCCCGCGAAGAGGCCAATGCCAAGCTCGCCGAGAATACTGGCATGATTGCCAGCTTCTCACGTGCGCTGACAGAAGGTCTGACAGCGCAACAAAGCGATGACGAGTTTAACGCGACGATCGCAGAAACGATCGACAGCATCTATCAGGCGTCCAAAGCCGGCTGATCGTAAATTTCTTCTTGAGGAACGCCGTGTTCCTTCAGAATTCGGAAACCCTCTGGCGTTGTCAGAGGGTTTCTTTTTGCACGGCGGGCTCACCTGGTTTCAGAGCGTCACGAAGCAGGATCAGGGCAGCATAAATTACGACCAGAACCACACCCCAGCGGAGCCAGACCATTGGAAGCTCCTTCACCACCAGTGCGGCGAGGAGAACCGCTGGCACGCCGCCAATCATCATTCCGAGCACCACTTTAAGATCAATGCGGTCTGACCTGACAAAGCGAAGGGCAGTGGTGGGCATGAGAAAGGCGCAGCAGCTGGACATGATGGGAAAGGCAAGACGGGGATCGAGCCCGAACAGGCTGAGCAAGATCAGCGATGGGGCATAGAGCCCAATGCCAAACGCCATAAGAATCCCGAGAACAAAGTGCACCGCAATGGCGATGATGAGCAGCGGGGTAGGTAGTCCGCCTGCTGCGCCGCCCGCAGGCATAAGGTTCAGGTTACTGGCCGCAAAGAGACCTGCGGCAATGAGGAGCGCGATGCCCACCACCAACTGAACCGTTCTCACCGGTGCGCGCACGACCAAATTGGCGCCAACAGCGGCACCCAAAACGGCGGCAATGACACATCCTGTCAGCAGGATCGGATCGACAGCAACTCCCAGCAAAATGAGAAAGATCGCCGATTGGACGATCACAGGCAGCGCATGGCCGACATTCAGTGTCGCCGGAATATGGCTGTCTGGCAGAAGCTTTCGGAATTTGAACCAGGCTGTGGTGGGCGCAAAATTGCCAATGCCGAGCGTATCAAAAAAGCTCGTTACTGCACCAATGGCGGCGCCTTCCGGAGAGGGGGCGAGCTGCCCCGTGGAAAGGGCCGCTTTCAGCACGAGGCCAATCAGACCAATGGCGAAAACGGCCAGCAGGCCAAGCAAAACAGTCAGAACCATCAACACACCCCTTCGTCTGCTGCGGGATGGTTGACGCTATTGCTTTGCCTGACAAGCAATCGGCGTGATTTCAGGCCCGGATCAGCGCGCGCTGACCGACATCAGGTCGCTAAGTTGACGCCAGAACGTCGCCGGATCGCTCTGCGAGCCAAAGCGGAGGCCTGAACTCGATGTTGAAATACGTCGCATCTGTCTACTCCTTTCATGGTGTAGACAGATGTCTAATTTCTCAAGCTAAGTTGAGATCAAGACATTTTTCAGGCTTTGGAAGCCGAGTCAGCAGTGGTCACCGGAATACAAGTGACACCGTCCAGCCGAAACTCCTCACCATCATTCCTGCGAACGGCGAAGCACTCACCATTGCGAAGGGTCAGGTCAAATGTGATGGGCAAGCGGGTGGCGCGGTCTTCCTGGCTGCTCAAAGGCGGCGGAAGGACCGTAACGGAAGAACTGACCGATGGATTTCCGGCGCCGAGTTCGATAGTTGCGCGGCCGACAGCATCGCTCAAATGATCCTTGAGCCGTTCCCGTGACTCCAGGTCACCACCGAGCAAAAGTGCCGGGCCCGAATAGGCGGAATGGCGTGCGTCTTCAGAAGCGGAGTCCGTATTACTGCCGGAGGCGCAGGCCGCCAGAACAAGTCCGGCGGCTGTCAGACTGAGAAGATGTTTCATGATGCGCAGTCTAAGCCTCAATATGGCATTCTTAGGTCACGACTCGTGTCGAGAATATCTTCGGTACGGGTGCGGCCTGTGGTTGCGATTTTTCCGCCTGCGGATTCGCTCAGATATACAGTTTCTTTCTCTGTGTCAGTTCGCCGGGACTTTGCGCTCGCTGCGGAAGCAGGCGGGCAGGCATTGTTGGCCTGATAATAGAGCGCGGTTGCAAGCATTGCTTCGTTCGGATCACCCAGTGGTTCGGTCAGGTCGTCACCGACCGTGCATCCCGGCAATTGTGCGCCGAACTGGAAGCTAGAATCCTGCGGCACGAAACCATCGGCATAGTCACCGAAGCCCTTGTCGTTCACGCCCTGGAACTGAATGGTGTAATAAGTCTCACCGCAATTGTCTGTCGGGTAGAAGCCATAGGGTTTGCCACAGGTGATATCTCCAACCAGAACCACTTCGACATCAATGCCGCGCAGTGAGTTGATGACTGATTCACTGGCGCTACACGTTGCGCCGGTCGACAGAATGAAGACCCGCTGCAGATTGAGCGTGTCCAGCGGCGTGCCGCTGGGGAGACTGAAGCCGAGCCCGGTATCATAGAACGGCACAGGATCATTCAGATTACCTGTCACCGGATTACGGTTGCCAGCATCATCATTGAAACGCAGCTGTTCAAACGTCTTGCCGTCTGTTTGGGCATTGCCTGCGATCATATAGCCGAGCTGCGAGGCGACAGCGAGCAGGCCGCCCCCGTTATAGCGCAGATCGAGCACCAGGTCCGTGACGCCTGCATCGCTCATTCCGGTCATCGCGGTGGCAATGGCTTCTTCTGAGGCAAACGGGCTGAAGGTGTTGAACAGAATGTAGCCGATCTTCTCACCACCAATATCCAGGATATTGGTGGTGTTCACCGGTGCTGGCGCGACATTGGCGGAGGTGATGTCGAACGTGTCTGTCGTCCCGTCTGTGTAGATCACTGAGAAGGTGTGGGTTTCACCGGGCGTGGCCGGGAAGAGGCCAGCATTCAGCGTATCCACATCATTGCCACTGATCATATCCACGCCATCAATCGCCTGGATTTTCGCGCCGCGCCGGAATGGGGCTTCGCCGCCATTTGTGTTGGAGGCTGGTGAGTTTGGTTCGGTGAATACGACGCGCACATCACGCGGCGGCGTACTCCGGAGGACGGCGAAACGCGCGCCATAGCCAGCCGATCCTGCAGAGTTCCGGTCTTGCAGATACTGTTCTGTTGGTTGGGAGAAATGGAAATCGTCTTTTGGTGCACCGGACGCGGTGGTCTCAGTCGTTTTCAGAGTTTCGAAATAGGCGACCGGGCCCTCATCGTCGTAATTGGCCGGATTTTCGTCGGGAACTTCGTCGTTCCAGAGATAGGTTTCGTGGGTCCAGGAGCGTAGCCAGAACAGTTCATCATAAATTGTGCCTTGCTCGTCGGTGTAGGGATCGCCCTCGATATTCACACCTGAGCGCGGGTTTTCGCACTTGTCCTTGAAGCTGCTTGCCGGCTGATAAACGCCTGCGGAATACGTGGGCGTTGGAGTGGGTGTGGGAGTCGGCGTTGGTGTCGGTGTCGGACTTGGAGCAGGCGCTGGGGTTGGCGTGCTTACGCTGCTGCTTCCGCCGCCGCCACCCCCGCACGCCGCGAGTGCAGCGGCCGAAACGAAAAGAGAAACGGTTGTGAGGAGATGACGAGAAAGACGCATAAGGACCATCCGGAGGGCACTGAAAACCAAAATGAGCTGCCAAGTTAGCTGCAACCACCCCCGTGTAAATGACATAGGTGTCATACAACTGCACTTCGCGTTCAGGTATAAAAGCAGTTCAATTTTCGATTACAACAGGAAAAACTGTCTGAGTTCAGTTTCGTGTTGGCAGGATTTCGATCAGATAACCGTCCGGGTCCTTAGCGAACCCCACAACCGCGCCGCCGACTTCTTCAGCCGGACCCGGTTCCCGCACGATCTCATAGCCGCTGTCACGGATTTTTTGCGCAAGCGCCTTGGGGTCAGACGTGCGATAAACCAGCTTGATGGGCAGGTTTTTCACATTGCGCTCAATGCCGTCGGTGTATTGCATGAGAACAAGCGCGCTGCCGCCATCCGGTGGCATCAGTACAATTTCATTCATATAGTCGAGCTCGTAGGAAACGAGCGATTTCATGCCAAGCACGCCGGAATAAAACGCCATGCTGGTGTCGAGATCGGTAACGCCGATGCCGACGGCTGAAACACTGAGGCTCATATGGTCTTCGTCCTTCTTGTGGGTGTCCTGTTGCGCAAGAGCAGGGCTTGCCAAAAAGGTTGCCAGTGCCAGCGCTGAAATCGTCTTTTTCATGATATCTCCCTATATTTACCAGACCTTCCGCTACAATCTGCCTCTTCACAAGGCTTGACGTTTCAGAGGATTTCCATCTCTTGCATGCCTCATGGATCACGAAACCCGACTTTATTTGATTACCCCGCCTGCCATTGCTGATGTGGACGTTTTCGAGGCTCAATTGTTCGAAGCGCTGGATGCGGGCGATGTCGCCTGTCTGCAGATCCGGCTGAAGGATGAAACAGGCCTTTTTATCGACGCCGAGGCGACGCGTCGCGTGGCTGGTCGCTTGATTGAAAAGGTTCAGGCGCGCGATGTCGCTGTTCTGATCAATGATCGGGCCGATCTGGCCGCCGAACTTGGCGCGGACGGCGTGCATATTGGTCAGGCCGACGCACCCTATGCTGAAGCGCGGCGCTGGGTTGGGCCAGACGGGATTGTTGGTGTCACCTGCCATGATAGTCGCCACCTGGCCATGCTGGCCGGCGAGCAGGGCGCCGACTATGTGGCTTTTGGTGCCTTCTACCCAACAGGCACGAAAGAGGCGCCGACACAGGCTGACCCCGAACTTCTCACCTGGTGGCAGGAAATGATGGAGCCGCCTTGCGTGGCGATTGGCGGCATCACGACAGACAATGCTGAAACGCTTGTCCGTGCCGGTGCTGACTTCCTCGCCGTGTCCGGAGGTGTCTGGCACCATAGAGAGGGGCCCGCTGCCGCTGTACGCCGGTTCAATGAAATCTTCGAAGCCTGCGCTGCTGAATGACCTCAAACTGGTGGGAAACGACGCCGCTCGAAGAGATGAGCGATGCGCAATGGGAATCGCTTTGCGATGGCTGCGCCAAGTGCTGCCTCGTGAAGCTGGAGGACGAAGACACCGGCGAGGTGGCCTATACCCGCCTGCACTGCAAGCTGCTGGACGCCAAAACCTGTCTCTGTTCCGATTATGAAAACCGTAAGGCCAAGGTGCCGGACTGCGTGAAGTTGACGCCAGAAAAACTGGGCCAGCTGAAATGGATGCCAAAGACCTGCGCCTACCGGCTAATCTTTGAGGGCAAGCCGCTCTATGACTGGCACCCGCTGGTTTCAGGCGAGCTGGACTCCGTTCACCGCGCCGGTGTCTCCGTCAAGGGCCGGACCTATTCAGAAGACACCGTGTTTGAAGATGATCAGTTCGACTGGATCATCGACTGGGAGGGCAATGAGCCTTAACCCCCCAGTGCGCGATAAACATCTACACGCCGACGGAGCGCTTCATACCGCGCCTGCAGCTCAGCGTCTTCTGCGGCGAGTTGCTGGCGCTGCGCATCAATCAGGCTGATCAGGCTTTCAGCGCCTTCCCGATAACGGATCTCGATCAGCTCCAGTGCCCGACCGGATGAGCCCAGGGCTTTCTTCCGGATCGCAGCCTGTTCCACGCCGAAATTATAGGTTTGAAGCGCTGCATCGGTCTCCGTGAGGGCTGTCAGAACAGTGCTCTTGAAGGCGGCGTGTGCCGCTTCTGTTTCGGCCTCGGCCTGAGCAATGTTGGCGCGCGTCAGCGGCAGGTTGAAAATTCCCCAGCTCAGCCGCGGTCCAAAGCTATAGCCCAGCGCATCATCAGAAAAAAGTTCGCCCGGTTCGAGCGCGGTCAGGCTGGCCGACCCGGTAAGAGAGAGCGTTGGGTAGAGGTCTGCAGTGGCAACCTGTACGGCATAGGTAGAGGCGGCAAGCTGGCGTTCAGCTGCGCGGATATCCGGCCGTCGGCGAAGCATATCTTCCGGTGTGCCAATGCGCAGCGGCTCAAATCTCGACAGGTCTGCGAACGCATCTGGTTCGTAGATCTGAAATTCTGGATAAGCCTCAAGAAAATCTGGCACGGTGTGGCCGGTGAGAAGTGCGAGGCCGGACAGGGCTTCAGCGCGCGCTGACTTCAGCGCAACAACGCTCGCCTCTGTCGTGTCGATCAGATTGGACTGCCGCTCGACATCGATATCGGACACTTCGCCAGCATCGCGGAGCTGTTGCGTCAGTTTCAGAACGTCGCGCTGGCGCTCAAGATTGGCCTCCGCAACGGCCATGCGTGCATCGAGTTCGCGAAGTGTCAGATATGTGGTTGCCGTCTGCGCAATGAGCGCCCGGGCTGTATCGGCTGCAATGGCCGCTCTGCTGCCCAGTGCCGCTTCGGCCTGCGAAATGCCTCCGGAAACACGACCGAACAGATCGGCCTCCCAGCTGGCATTCGCGCCGGTGGAATATGTTGTCTGAGCCTCGAACTCGAAGGGGAGGTCGGCACCAAAGCTGGCCGAAGATTGCTGCTGGCGCGTAATAGCACCTGTCAGCTCGCCGAGCGGAAACAGTGCCGCGCGGGATCGGCGGACTGCGGCGCTGGCAACAGCAATGCTTGCCTCGGCCTGCGCAAGATCGAAATTGCGCGTGCGCGTGTCCACAATCATTTCATTGAGCAGCGGATCCTCGAAGTCGAGCCACCAGTTGCTGTCCTTGAGTGCACCTGGCTCCAATACCGCTGTGTCTGCAGCGATCCATTGATCCTGCCAGGTTTCAACCTTGGGTGCCTCATATTCTGGCCCGACAGTCATACAACCGGTCAGAACAAGCGCACTCACGCTGATTATAGAACGCTGAATAAAATAATTTCTGTTCATTGCAAATTCCAACTGGTATGTCGCCGGTTATGACCCATGTTGTGCGATGTGGGGCCGAAACAAGCGCTTTTCGGTGCAATACTGAAGTGAAATCTATATGACTGATGATCACATGACCCGTTCTTCTGACGAAGGCAAGGAGAAACGACCCAGCTGGATTTGGCTGGGGGTCGGCCTCGGTGCGGCTGCACTGGGCATTGCCGTGATGATGATCGCGGGCTCAAAAGGCGAGGCGTCCGAGCAGGTTTCTGAGCCGGCTGACACCATGCAGCTTGTTGAAACAGTACCGGTCGAATCCGCGCCACGTACCTATCGCGTACACGCCCCGGGCCGCCTTGAACCGCGAGACGAGCTTCAGCTTGTCGGTGAGGTTGCTGGCAAGGTTGAGACGGTCAGCCCCGAGTTGAAGCCGGGCGGTCGTATCAGCAAAGGGGCCGTGATCCTGCGGATTGATGATGGTGATTACGCAGCTGATCTCGCCCGTGCAAAAGCCCAGCTTTCCACGGCCATTGCCCGCCAGGAACAGGCAACCGCTGAGCGGGATCGTCAGGACCGGCTGGCAGAAATCGGCGCGGCGCCTGAAAAGGCCGCAGAAGCCGCCCGCGCCAGCTTCGAAGATGCAGACGCCGCTGTTGAGCAGGCTCGCGCGCAAGTTCGTATTGCCGAACGTGCTGTCGCAAAAACTGTGATCCGCGCGCCGTTCGATGCGCTCGTAACGACTGAAGATGTTGCGCCAGGTACGTATGTTTCGCCTGGCCAGCCGCTCGCTACTCTGATCAGTGCCAATTCGGGTGAAATCCATGCCGGATTGCCAGCAGGAGATGTCGCCGCCGTACGTGCAGCGATTGAGGTGGAAGACAATCGCGAATTACCGGTCACGGCAGTCCCGAACAATAGTTCAATAAGTTCGGTCAGTCTTGAGGGCTACCTCGCCGAATTCTCGCCGCTGATCGATCAGGCATCTCGCACAGCTACGGTGATCGCGGTGTTTCCCGATGCTTTTACGGAGGAGCATTCTGGCCAGGTGTTTGCCGGCGATTTCATGGATGTTTTGATTGAGGGCTATTCAAAAGAGCCGGTCTGGAGCGTGCCGTCTGGCTCTGTCCGGCAAGATTCTTTCGTCTGGGTCGTCGAGGAAGACGGCAGCCTGCACAAGGTTCGCGTCACCACCATCGATCGCGTGGATGATACAACACTATTCCACTCCGCAGAAATTGACGGTGATGAGCGCGTCATGACGACAGTGCTTTCTGAAGAAGTTGAAGGCATGAAGGTGAAAACCAGCGGAGCTGAACTGTGATCCGACTGATCGAAGGCCTGCTGGCAAATCGGGTCGCTGCCAATCTTCTGATGGTGTTTTTGCTGGTGGCGGGGTTCTTCTCGCTTACGGCTCTGAATGTGCGGATTTTCCCGCAGATCGAGACACGCCAGATATCCATCACGGTGCCTTATCCGGGTGCCACGCCGGAGGATGTTGAAACCTCTATCGTGCTGCCCATTGAAGAAAGCCTGGAAGGCCTTGAAGGCGTCAAGAAAATTAATGGCCTCGCCAGTTCAAACGTTGCGGTCGTCTTCGTCGACGTGGTTGAAGGCGAAGACATGTCCGACATGCTGGACGAGGTGAAGAACGAGATCAGCAGGATCACGGTCTTTCCGCAGGATGCCGAAGCCCCCCAGATCAGCGAAATCGAACCCGATGAGATTGTCGCGCAGATACTCCTTTATGGAGATGTCAGCCGGTCGCTTCTGAAGCAGACGGCAGACCGCGTGCGACGCGATCTGGCCAACAAGGACGCACTCTCTCAGGTCGAGATCAGTGGTGTGCCGGATTATCTCATTGAGATTGAAGTCTCGGAGACCGAGCTTCGCGCTCGTGGCCTGTCGCTAACCGGTATCGCGCAAGCCATTGGCGCGCAGAGTCTCGATCTGTCCGGCGGTGAAATTGAAGACAATCGTCAGCTTCTTCGTGTGCGCTCAATTGGTGAACGCCGCACGGGTGAAGAGTTTGCAGATATCGTGGTTGGTGCTGGTGAGAACGGCACGCCCATCTATCTGAAAGACGTGGCTGAAATCTCAGATGGTCTGTCAGACGATCCGATTGATGCGATCTATGAAGGCCAGTCTGCGGCCATGGTTACCGTGTTCCGCGTTGGTGACGAGAAGACCATCGATAACTCGAAGGTCGTCCGTGAATATCTGGACACCGAGATCGAAAGCAATCTGCCGACTGGCGTCAGCTATGAATTCTGGCGTGATGAGGCGGTGAATCTTCAGGAGCGGATCGACCTTCTGGTGCGCAATGCCATTCTGGGCCTTGTGCTTGTGACTGTGTTGCTGCTGCTCTTCCTTGACCTGCGGATCGCCTTTTGGGTTGCACTTGGTGTAGGGGTCAGCTTTGCGGGCGCTTTCTTCCCGATGCTGTTGTTTGGCATCACGCTGAACCAGTTGTCGCTGTTCGGCTTTATTCTCGCCATCGGTATCATTGTTGATGACGCCATCGTTGTGGGTGAGAATATTCACGCCAATTTCCGCAAAGGTGAGCGTGGGATCGAAGCTGCCAGGCTGGGTGTAACCCGGGTTGCGCGACCGGTGGTGTTCTCGGTGTCGACCACGATTGTGGCCTTTATTCCTATTCTACTTGTGCCGGGCCTGTTCGGCCAGTTTCTGGGGCAGGTCTCTGCGGTGGTGATCATTCTTCTGGTGCTCTCTTTGATTGAGAGCTTCTTCATCCTTCCGCGTCACCTGTCTCACCTGTCTGACGCGCCGCCAAAATGGTATTCCCCGCGTCGGCTGGCCGATCCGGTACGCGACAAGGTAGCAGGCGGGCTTCGCAAATTCAGCGATGGCCCCCTGCGAAAGGCGATGAACTTCGTTGTCATACACCCGATCATGGTAGTTCTTTTTGGCGTCGGGATTTTCTTTGCCACCCAGGCGCTCACGGCGAGTGGCTATGTAAAGTTTATCTTCTTCCCTGCCGTTGAAGGTGATTATGTGACCGCTGAACTCGAACTTGCCGAAGGCGCGTCTGAGGTCCAGACCCGGCGTTTTGCGCAACAGATCGTTGATGCAGTTGATGGAGCTGCAGAAGAAATCAGCGACGATCCCGAAGCGATTCATTCGATCTACTGGCAGCTTGGTGTTGCGCCCGGTGGAAATGAAGCCTCGGTTGGCGGAGATCCGACCGGCGGCGCGGCCAGCAACCGGGCCTTTATCCTGGCCCGCATGAAGGGCGCTTCAGATCGCGACTACACGGCGGCTCAGCTTGAAAGCGCATGGCGGGATGCCGTGGGTGAAATCCCCGGCGCGAAAAAGGTGACCTTCTCTTCTGACCTCGTTTCGCCCGGTGCACCGATCCAGATCCAGATGTCAGCGGCAAATGACGCCACCGCGCGCGAGGCTGTGGTCGAATTACGCGAAGCACTCGAAAGCCAGCCCGGCGTCTACGATGTTCGTGATGACCGGTTCCGGACGACAGAGGAAGTTCAGGTTCGACTGAAGCCGCTGGCTCGGAATTACGGGCTGACCCAGGCAGACCTTGCACGGGAAGTCCGTGCAGCCTTCTTTGGTGCAGAGGCAACGCGCATCCAGCGTGACCGTGAGGAAATCCCGGTTCGTGTTCTCTTGCCAAAGGAAGAGCGGTCATCGCTCGAAACCCTCAAACGCCTGCGCGTGAAGGTCGGTGACGGCTATGTGCCCATGCACAATCTGGCTGAGCTGACGATTGCGCCCGCTCCTGCGACGATTACGCGGGTGAATGGACGACCGGTCTATACAGTATCGGCCTACGTTGATGACAGCATCAACACAGCAGATGCGGTGACGGCAGAAATGTTTGGCCCGGTGCAGGAGCGTCTCTCCAACCAGTATGACGGGTTCACCATGCTTGTCGCGGGGGATCAGGAAGATCAGGCCGAAGCCATGCCGGTTCTGGCGCGGAACTTCATGCTGGCCCTGATCGTGATTTACAGCCTGCTGGCTCTGAACTTCAAATCCTACAGCCAGCCGATTGTCATCATGCTGGCCATTCCGTTTGGCTTTGTGGGTGCGTTGATCGGCCATGGTCTTATGGGCGCAAACCTCACGCTTCTGTCTTTCTTCGGGATCATCGGCCTTTCAGGCGTGATCATCAACACATCGCTGATGGTGACCGACTTCCTGAATGAAAGGTTGGAGCGAGGAGAGAGCATCGAAGACGCTGTGTCTGAGGCTATGCTGGACCGCTTCCGAGCCATCCTTTTGACGACACTGACAACCTTCCTGGGCGTGACGCCGATCATTCTGGAGCGCAGCCTTCAGGCACAGTTCCTGATCCCGACGGCGATCTCGCTCGGTTTCGGCATCATCATCGGCACCTTTCTTCTGATGTTCATTTTGCCAGCTCTGCTGGTGCTTCATCTGAAGATTTTCGGCACCGGCCATGCCCGCGAGGGTGATGATGAATTCGACAAGTCTGACGCTGAGACGGCGCCTGCTGAATAGGAAAAGGCTCTGTGCCAAATGAAAAAGCCGCCGGATTTCCGGCGGCTTTTCTGTTTTTGCTGAGGCTGAGCTTAGAATGTTTTCGAGGCCCGAATGCCATAGAACTGAGGCGCGCCAGAGATGAAGGTTGGAATGCCGAACCCGTCGCCGGTATTTCCCGCATCGATCAGATATTCCTCGTCCAGCGCGTTTGAGATGTAGGCTTCAATGCCAAAGCCGTTATTGAAGTCGAGCTGAGCATTGAGGTTCAACAGGCCATAGGCGTCCTGGCTGATCAGGTCGCGTTCTGTGTTGTCGAAATAGACTTTGTCCTGCCAGGTATAGCTTGGGACCAGTTTCAGCTCGCCAAAGCCGAGGTCGAACAGGAAGCGCGCTGAAACAGACGCGGTATGGTCTGGCGACAGGCGCAGACGATTGCCTGGATTGAGCGCTGATGGGTCATCATCGAACCTGGCTTTGTTATAGCCGTAATTGGCCGTCAGAGCGACCATGTCGCTGACAGACCATATCGCCTGAAGCTCGCCACCCTCGGCTGTCGCGTCGCCTGCATTACGTGGCTCGATCAGACCAGCGTCGGTGACCACCGTGGTCTGGAAGTTTGAGTAGTCATAATAGAAGACTGAGCCGTCGAGCGACAGATCACCATTCAGGAAGAAGCCTTTGAAGCCGGCTTCCCAGGCGTCCACGATCTCGGCATCCAGAACGGCAAACCCAGCGCTTGGCGACGAAGCCGAAGCTGTGATGACTTCTGGGCGGCGACCGCGGCCGAAGTTTGCAAACAGGTTGACGTTGTCGGTTGCGGCAAAACTTGCTGCGGCCCGGTAGGTCACATCGTCAAAGGTTTCTGAGCGCTCGATCAGAGGCGTTGGCGACACAAAGATACCGCCAAAGGTAAGATTGCTCGGTCCGTTGAGAAGCTCAACTTCAAGGCCAGATGTTTTGTCTTCCGTTGTGTAGCGGACGCCGGCGCTCAGCTCGAGACGATCAGTGACCTGAAAAGACACGTCGCCGAAGATATCAATGGCCTGTGTGTCACCAAAGTTGGTGAATTGCTCGTTATGGATCGGCTTGAGCGGGACCACCAATGTGCCGCCTGACTGCTGGAATGCCGTGAGGTTGATTGCTGGAAGCTGATCAACCGATGGCGCATTCGGAGGCGTCAGAAGACCGCCAAGCAGGGCCTGAACAGAGCGTTCATCATAAGTCAGCGGCACATACTGCATGCCTTCTTCATCAAAATAGCTGATGCCGGCAAAACCTGTGACGCGATCGCCATTGTCGAAGTTGAGGCGGAATTCCTGGCTGAACTGTTCACCCTGATAATCCTCGGCGAAGATCAGGAGCTCAAGACCGAAGCCATCCGGGTCGAAGACCTCAACACTGTCAATGTCCCGCCAGCCCGTGATGGAGCTCAGGGTCATCATGTCGTTGATTTCGTACTCACCAAGGGCGGTAATTGAGGTCACCGTCCGGTCAAGGCCGAGCTTCTCGCCGCCAAGGAAATTGCCAAAGCTGTTTAGATTGGCCGGGTCCCAGGCATCTGTGGAGGCGCCCGGAGCAGGGGCGAAGGCGCCCGATTTAAAGCTCGTGCCGGTCGGCGTGTCTTGCTGCCAGTTGGCAATCAGGTCGAGGCGCAGATTTGATGCAGGCTCAATCCTGAGCGAGGCGCGGACGGCGGCCATGTCCTGGCTGTTGAAGTCGTCCTCATTCGGATTGAGACTTTCCACGTATCCGTCGCGCTGGCGAATACGCGCGGCCAGACGACCAGCAACAACATCGCCCGCGATCGGCCCGGTGATAAAGCCTTCCGCAAAGCGTTCATTGAAGTTACCAAAGCCTGCTGTCACCTTGCCGGCAACATCGAACTGAGGCTTGGCCTGAATGACGTTTACCCCGCCAATCAGCGCGCCGCGACCGAACAGAGTTGGCTGAGGGCCTTTGGCGACTTCAACACGCTCAACATCGAAGAGTTCGACGACTGACCCGCGTGAACGGGAGATAGAGACGCCGTCCTGAAAGATTGCGATACGCGGCTCGATATTGGCCTCGCCTGAGTCAGAGGTGATGCCGCGAATAACGAAACCCGGATTGTTCGGGCTCTGCTCCTGAACCTCAAAACCCGGAATGAAGCGGGCGATCTGATCAAATTCATCAAGACCCAGATCATTGAGGGCTGCTTCATCAAGCACAGAAACGGCAACAGGGACGTCCTGCAGGGATTGCTCACGCTTCTGGACGGTCACAGTTATGGTGTTCTGAACGAGCGGTGTGTCGCTGTCCTGTGCAATAGCGGGCAGTGAGACGGCCGTCAGGCTTAAGGCCGATACACTGGAAATGAGGAAATGCTTCATGGATGGCTCCCGATAATGATGGAAGCCCGCTACGCCGGTTTCGCTACACTTCTGAGACGCTTTAATTTCAGCTTCGTGACATTCTCGCTCCTTCGGTAATTTCTGAAATTCGTGGTGTTTCTGAGCCACATTCTTGAACCAGAGAGAAAGTTCGTTTAGAAAGTTATCATGATAACAAATGGAGCGTTTTATGCTATATCTCGTTGCCCGCCTTACGCCCAGGCCTGAGGTGTTCGAAGAAACGAAGACATCTGTGGCCAGCATTATCGCGCCAACACGGAAAGAGCCCGGTTGCCAGCGGTTCGAGCTACACTCCGATGATGAGCATCTTTATCTTGTTGAGGCCTGGGATGATGAAGCTGCGCTCGATTTCCACTATGCGCAGCCTTACACAAGCGCGGTGATGTCAGCCAATGAGGATCGCCTTGTCTCGTCACCGCGTATTGAGAAAATGCATCTGGTGGCCTGAAGGTGTTCTTTCTGAAAGCTCTGCCCACCGAAGCCATGATCCGCCGGCATCGTCAGGATCTCGGCGAGACGTCCGAGACTGAGATCCTGGACGTGCTGACGGAATTGCGCCGGGCCAGCCAGACCATACGGTCAGTGGATGCTTATTTCTCTGATCATGGTCTTTCTCTGCTCAAATTTCTGATTCTGATCGTAATTGATCGGGAGTCGGGCCGTGACTGGCTGCAATATTCAGAAATTGCGGATCGTATCGACGTCTCGAAACCTGTTCTGACACGAACGATCTCGTCTCTGATCGACAGCCAGCGACTGGAAGCATTCGGGGATCCGAGCGACAAACGCGTCCGGCGATACAAATTGACTCAATCCGGCCAGGCAGAACTTGATGGTCTGATGGCGGGGTATTTCGAGGTGCTGCTGCGCGCACACCGGGATACATGATGCGGTTGGTGTTTCATCTCTTCCTCGTCTGGCTGGTGGTTTATGTGATTGTGACGGGCGCTCTACTGGCGGTTCGGTCGTCCGGGCTCGCCATACCTTTGCCAGTGCAGACGCTGTTTCTGACAAGTGGCCTCGTGCCTTTCATTATGTTCGGCGTCGGCCCATTCGCCGCCCGATTATCTGTTCGGATGTTTGGCGACCGGATGGAATCCTGAATTTCCGCCTTGACCTTGCAGGTGAACAAAACGAGAAACATTAAAGAGCGATTTACCATTTCTGGCGCAGAACGAGGGCATGGGAACTCCAATCCGCATACTCGGGATCGACCCCGGACTACGCCATACAGGTTGGGGCATGATCCTTGCCGATGGACCGCGCCTGTCATGGATCGCGCATGGCGTGATCTCGCCCGACCCCTCACTTCCGCTGGCTATGCGCCTCGCAGACATCTATCGCGGCGTCAGCGCGCTGGTGATCGAGCACTCGCCTGATCTGGCCGGTGTTGAGGAAACGCTCGTCAATGCAGGGCCGCAGAGTGCGCTGAAACTTGGGCAGGCAAGAGGGGCGGCCATGACAGCTCTTGCGGTGTCGCTTGTCGAGGTCGCAGAGTTCGCGCCGCGCCGGATCAAACAGGCCATCGTGGGCACAGGCAAGGCTGACAAGGATCAGATCGCTTTTATGGTGAAGCGGCTTCTGCCGCGCGCTGAAGCGATGAAAGCCGATGCGGCGGACGCGCTGGCCTGCGCCATCTGTGCGGCACACCACAGGCCGGTGACAGCCGCGCGGGGCGTTGCATGATTATTGGCTGGCTCAAGGGTGAAGTGCTTTCGACCGGCACGGACAACCTCCTCATCAATGTGAACGGCGTGGGTTATGTGGCGCTGGCAGGATCATCCCTGCTGGCTAAACTCGTTCCCGGACGTGAGGCTGAGCTTCATGTTGAAACGCGCGTTACTGAAAACTCCATCACGCTGTTTGCTTTTGAAAGCGATGAAGCGCGCGCCTGGTTTGTGCGGCTGACGGATGTGCCGGGTGTGGGCGGTAAGGTTGCTCTTGCGGTTCTGGATGCGATTGGCGCTGCCGGGCTGATGGACGCCGTCGCGCTGGGCGATGCGGCCACCATTACCCGCGCCAAGGGTGTCGGCAAAAAAATGGCCGAGCGGATTGTGGGTGAACTGGCGGGCAAGGCGCCGCCTATGGGCCGGTTCGGTACGCTGCCGGGCGCTGTACATGCGGGTGATAAAAAGCCAGACGCTGCGCCCGTGAGCGGCGCGCGGAGTGAAGCCGTCTCTGCGCTCGTCAATCTTGGTTATCAGCAGACAGATGCCGCCCGCGCGGTTGCAGCGGCTGCGCAAACAAGTGATCCTGAGAATGTTTCTGCGCTCATCAAGGGTGCTCTGAAGGAATTGTCTCAGTGAGTGATGATGGCCGTCTGTCAGATCCAGAGCTCCAGCCGGGAGAGGCGCTGGACCGTGCGCTGCGGCCGCAGAGCTTTGATGACTATGTCGGCCAGAGCCGCGCCAAATCTAATCTGAAAGTCTATGTCGACGCGGCCCGAAAACGCTCTGAAGCGCTGGACCATGTGCTGCTGTTTGGCCCTCCAGGGCTCGGCAAGACGACGCTTGCTCAGATCCTCGCCAAAGAGCTTGGCGCGGGCTTTCGCTCAACTTCAGGCCCGGTGATCGCCAAGGCCGGTGACCTCGCGGCGATCCTCACCAATCTTGAGCCGAATGACGTGCTCTTTATCGACGAAATTCACCGTCTGCCAGCCGCCGTGGAGGAAATCCTCTATCCGGCCATGGAGGACTATGCGCTCGACATCATGATCGGGGAGGGGCCGGCGGCACGGTCTGTCCGGCTGGATCTCGCGCCGTTCACACTGGTAGGCGCAACGACGCGGGCAGGGCTGCTGGCGACACCGCTCCGCGACCGGTTCGGCATTCCGATGCGTCTGGAGTTTTACGAGCCGGAAGATCTCTCGCGCATTGTCCGCGCCGCCGCGGCCAAGCTGGACGTTGAAATCTCTGAGGATGGCGCGCTGGAGATTGCCAGCCGTGCCCGCGGCACACCGCGCATCGCATTGCGGCTTCTGCGCCGGGTGCGCGATTTTGCCGATGCGGAAGGCGTCAGCATTGATAAGGCTTCGGCGGATCGCGCTCTGAAGCGTCTTGAGATTGATCCCGATGGCCTTGATGCGCTGGACCGGCGCTATCTGCATGCGCTGGTCAAAACCTATGCGGGCGGACCGGTCGGCGTGGATACGCTCGCCGCAGCGCTCTCAGAGGCCCGCGACGCGATTGAAGACGTGATCGAACCTTACCTGATGCAGAAAGGCTTTGTCGCTCGCACACCACGTGGCCGCACCGCTGCCCCCGGCGCCTATGAACGACTTGGCGTCCCACCGCCTGTCCAGAAACAGGCTGGAGATTTGTTTGAGTGAGAGCACAAATTTAGGCGTTCACAAGTCGCTTTTCCGGCGACGCCCTGGACCGAGAAGATAACCTTATGAAATTACGGACAGTTAAATGACGGGAACCATTACTGGCTCCTGCCTTTGCGGCAAGGTGGCCTATACCGCGACGGGTCCGGCGCAGATCATGCATCACTGCCATTGTCGTACCTGCCAGAAGACGCATTCCTCAGCCTTCACGACCACGGTTGGCGTGAGCTGGGACGGATTTGAATGGGTGAGTGGCGGAGACGTGGTGTCCTATTTTGAATCGAGCCCCGGTAAGCGTCGCTGGTTTTGCCCAAAATGCGGCTCGCATCTCATGGCAGATTTCGAGGCCGACAAGATCCGTCGCCTGCGGGTCGGTTGTGTGGATGGCGG
>CETS01005363.1_pt1 | contig 30604 bp, 31 predicted proteins | sample 356391 | NCBI WGS metagenome assembly CETS01 (sample SAMEA2622673, study PRJEB7988) | marine metagenome | isolation source: saline water (ENVO:00002010), including
GTTTGTCCAGAGTCAGTCGGGGCCGACAAGCATCTCTATTGGTGCGCCTCAGTTTAATTTCTCAGGACCGATAAATCAGGACACCTTGCCAGATCTGAATGTCATGCTTGAAGGCTACACGGAGCGGTTTGCAACAATGATCGACGAAGCGATCGACCGCGACAGGCGGTATTCCGGCGAGCGTTTCCTGAAGCGTTGATAGTTGCAAACCCTGCTGTTTCGGGGTTCAGTTGTGCGATTGGAGGTGTTGATGAAACATTTATTGATTGCTGCAACATTGGCTTTGACAGCGTGCGCCACTGTCGGAACGCAAGTTGATCCAGTTTCTATGGCTGAATTTAAGAGCGGCGAGACGACATACTCAGACGTTATATCCAGACTTGGCCTTCCTCAGATGGACATGGCATTGCCCGATGATACACGTCAGATCGCATACATTTACTCGCAAGCAAGGGTCAAGGCCGCCACCATGGTTCCTGTTGTTGGTCTTTTCGCCGGGGGCGCAGATTCTGAGACCACCACTGTCACATTTATCTTTGATGAAGATGATGTGCTGACAGATACGACCACAGGTCAGTCTGCGATGGAAGTAAGAAACGGCTTCTAGCTATTGAAGCAAAACCTGAAAACCCAAACCAGAAAACCCGCCCTAACCGGCGGGTTTCTCACATTAAAATGAAGAGAAAATATCCCCTCTGTTAGCAGGTAGCGATCCCACTAGATTCATGGACGCCACAGAGGGGCCCAACGTAAGTCCTCAGCTAGCTCTTGAGGACTGTCCATGAATGCAAGCCCTGACGCTTTCGGGTGCCCCGGTACTCACGTCAAAGCTGCAGGAACAAGATAGCTTAGCAAGCTCAGAAAATCAAACTTTTCAGGCCGTCGAGATGACGCCCTTTCCCACAGAAGGACCGCCGCATGAGTGCAGGCGAACTGATGCCGTGCTACGGCGTCATCGAGAGCGAATGGACTCTGGTTGAGAACCAGACAGCCAACGTTCTGAACTCAGGTCAATCTGACGTACTCGAACTCGGCACGCCCTATTGGGAGGTCGATATTCGTGTCGATTGCCCGGATCGTTCGGACTTTGACGAATGGTCGGCCTTTATCCGGCGTCGTCGCGGTTTCGATCTCAGCTTTACAATGTGGCGGCATTTCCGCCCGCTTCCATCAGACGGGTCGATCCTGTCTGACAGCGGGCTGACGTTGACGGGTATTTCTGAGGTCAATTCTACCGTCAGCTTTTCCGGCTTTGGTGCCAACAAGACCGCCCATCAAGGGGATATGCTCTCCCACATCACGGCGGGCTCTGGCTACTGGCTCGGTGAGGTCTCGGAGACGACGCAGGCCAATGGGTCTGGCGTCATCACGGTCCCGGTAAACCCACGACCGCGCCCGGCCCATGCCTCAGCGCCTCTGCCGCGCCGGATCAAATCGCTTGGTGAGTTCCGGCTTTCTGATCGGCCTCAATTTACAGAGCGGTTCCGGAACTACTCTCTCAGATTCTCAGCCCGGCAGGTGATCAGATGAGTCGCCGGGCGCACTATTTCCTCGAAATAACGCTCGATAGCTCAACGCTGCGCTGGTGGACGGGTGAGGGTGACATCACCTTTGACAGCCAGACCTATACCGGACTTGGCACGCGCTTTATTCCACCTGAACGGGTCAAGCGTTCTGCTGGCCTGAAGTCTCAGAAAATCACACTGGAGTTCGACAGCTCCCGGCAGTCGGACAATTCAGATCCGATTGGGGCACTTCTGGACGAAAAGTGGCGTCGTCGCGCCGTTCGTCTTCGCCGGGTGGCGTGGGCTTATGGCGAGACGCCTGACGATGGCGATGTGCTCATTGATGAGCGCGGACGCATTCAGAACCTGTCTGACGCGATTCAGCAAGATGAGCAGCCCATCATCTCCATGGAGATTGAAAGCGGTTCGCTTGCGTACCTGGAGCGGCGTCCGTCCAAGCGTACGAGTGTTTCCCAGAAAGAGGCGTTTCCAGATGACAAAGGTTTTGATCTGGCAATCCAGCATCAGGGCACAAAGCTCATCTGGGGCAAGACCTATGCTGATGTTGAAATCATCGCGCCGGATAACGGCCCTGTCTCTCGAAAATGGTGTCTCGGTCGGTTTGTAACTGAGGGGTCATTGGCGGCTCACTTCGCGCCACCGGGGCCATACTCTCAGCACTGGTATCTCTACCGCATTATTCCGATCGCGGATCACCGTGTCGGCTCTGTAGACTTTTTAGAGGTCAATGGCGAGCGGGTCATTTCATCGCCTCTGGTGCACGGCCAAAGACGCCTGACACGCATACCCGGCGACAAGAACGAAAGCCGTTTCTGGGTCACGTTCTACGATGGCAGGCCCAGTCAGAACGTCCACAGCTTTGACAGCTCTTCTGTCCCGAGCGAATGGACCTCGGCACATAGACTACGCGGAGTTGCCTGTATTGTCGTCTGTCACCGATGGGATGACGACATTGCCCAAGAGTTCACCTACCGGATCGGTGGACAAGGCGCATATCTCTATGACCGCCGCAAAGACTCCACAGCTGGCGGCTCCGGAACGCATCGCTGGGATAACCCCTCGACATGGGAGCTCAGCACCAATGCGATGGTGGCATTTGACCACTATCGAATGGGTGTCATTGCCAGATTTGGCTACCCAACAATGTGGTTCGGGGTTGGCGAGGCGGCTGAGAACTTCCCCTACGCTGAATTCAAAGAACTGGCAGACCTGTGTGACGAGAATGTCACCTTAAAGGCAGGCGGCACTCAGAAGCGATACGAAGTCAACGGCGTCATATCGTCTGACAAATCCCACAAAGAGAACCTGGAAGCGCTGGCCAAACAGATGGCCGCACAGGTCATTGATCAGGGTGGCAGGCTCGCCATTCGTCCGCCTGTTGAGAGAACACCAGTCGCCACCATTACGGATGATGATCTCGTACGTGGCGCGCCAACACAGGCCGATCCCGCAGGTCGCCTGGACGATATGGTGAACACGCTGGAAGGCAATTTCACCGACCCGGCCAACGACTACAAGCCGAACGAATACCCCAAGGTCTCAAACGCCACTTATGTCGATGATGACAATGGCGAGATTTCAGACAGTCATGACCTGCCTCTGGAGAACAGCGCAGAGCGGGCGCAACGGTTAGCCACGCTCGAAATCGGCAAATCGCGCCGCATTTTTGAGCTTACCGAGACCTATGGCGTCGGTGCAAGGCTGATTGAGCCCGGTGAATGGTTCAATCGCGAAAGCGCTTTGCGCGGCTTCTCATCTGGCAAGCTGTTCATTGCTGATGAGGTTCAAAAGAACCTCGATGGCTCACGTACGGTCACAAGCTTTGAGGTCGATCCAACCGATCTGGTCTGGGATGAAAACAACGCGGCCACTATCGAAGCGCCGCCTGCATTTCCGCAGCTTGAACTTCCGCCCCTGGATCCGCCAGACGTTACTATCACGGCGGTCGAACTTGAATCCGGGTCAAGCAAAATTCCCGGATTCAAATTTGAATTCAATCTGCCTGAAGAAGACGGCCCTCTCATCGATTATCACGATGTTGAGTTCGGCGTGGGCTCCGACCCTGATGGCATCACGGGAGAGGCGTTTCGTTGGCGCAATGATGGCCGAGACCCGGACTTAACCCTTTCCGGCTTTCTGCCGAACACCAGCTACGCCTTCCGGTTTCGTTCAGTACGAGGACGAAGGCTCGGGGAATGGTCTACAGACGTTGAAGACGGCGACTGGCAGTACGTCACTTCGACCGAGAATGCGACCAGCACATCCGCTGGCGTTGTTGAGTGGTCAAACGTTGGTGACGGCGACGGGACCAAGCCAGATGATAACGCCGATGTCACCGGCGACAACACGGCGGCAGGGTTTTTTGATCAGGGCCTCCTTGCCACTCTGAATGGGCTTCCGGCCTCCCTGCTGTTCAACTTCGACAGTTCAAACCTTCTTCGTGACAGTGAATTCTCGGACCCGGACTTCTGGTCACTGCCGAATGATGCGGCGCTGATCACTGATCATCCGCTGCTGGCGACGGCTTACCTTGGGGCAGCATCGGCAGCAACGTCTGGCGTGGGAAGTGGCAACGCCATTTCCTTCACCAATATTTCGCAACTGACCACGACAGCCCAGCTCACGCCGATTGAGCCGGGCGTACGCTATCATTTCCGGGTGGAAGTCGGCCTTACATCTGGCTTCACCGGCTATAACCAGTTGCGTGCGCGCTGGTTTGATAAAGACGGCGTGGCGATTGGTTCGGCTGTCACGATTGCGAGCGGCCCGGATTACCGCTCTGAGGCTTCAGCGGAAATTGAAACTCTGACGCTGCAGGGCGCTCTGAATGCGCCTGCCGGGGCAGCGTTCGTTGGCGTGATTTTCCTGACATTCTGGTCGTCTTCTATCCCGAATGCCGGAGAGGCGATCTTTGTACGCCCGCGCGTGCGCCGGAACTACAGCCTTAAAGACTTCATCACGCTTGAGGACGGTCTGACGCCCGCGACGAATTCGTTGCTGCAGACGGGTTTGGGGATTGCGGCGGGATTCATCGATCAGGGCCTCCTGGCAACCCTTAGCAATTTGTTCTTTGGCGATGGATTTCTGACGGAGACGGACGGCGGGTCTCCGGCGACGCTGAACAACTTTAAAACGCTTCTGGGCATTGCGGCGGGCTTCTCAGATCAGGGTGAGTTGGCGACCCGTGGATTCGTTAAGCTCGGTGATGGCTCAATGCGCGCCGCCGCAGGAACGACTCTCACAAACGAGCTGGTCGTCACGTCGCAGGGCACGGCAGCAGCAATCGCCGGGCAGGGGCTTCTGGCGACGCTAAACGGGCTGGATTACACCGATCCCGAGCTGACGGGCTTTGGCCTGATCGCGCAATTTGATTCTCTGGCTCTGGAGTCGGGGTATTTGACCCGGTCGGACGGATCAACCTCGCTCACAGAAAACCTCGTCATCACCTCGCTCGGCACGGCGAGCGCCCTTCTTGGTCAGGGTGCGCTGGCGACGCTCAATACGCTGGACTATTCGGACCCTGAGTTAACAGGTTTCGGCTCTCTTGCTCCGCGCGATAGTGTGAAGCTCGGCGATGGGTCCGTGCGGGCCGAGGCGGGCACGACACTCACAAACGCCTTGGTGGTGACCTCTCAGGGTATTGCTGGAGGTATTTCCGGTCAAAGCCCGTTTGCAACACAGCAAACGATAGATTTTTCAGATCCAAACCTCACCGGGTTTGGCGCTCTGGCAGCCTTGAGTGGGCTCGCCTTTGGGGATGCTGAGCTAACCGGATTTGGTGATCTTGCGGGCCTGTCTGGACTCGCCTTTGGCGATCCTCAGCTGACTGGTTTTGGCGCGGTGGCTGAGCTTAATCAGCTCGCGCTTGAGAGCAGTTATCTCACCCGAGCGGACGGCACCACTTCGCTTTCGGAAAGCCTCGTTGTCACCAATCTGGGCATTTCCGCAGGATTCTCAGATCAGGGTGCGCTGGCGACGCGGAACGCTGTGAAGCTTGGCGATGGGTCCATGCGCACGGAGGGCAATTCTACGCTCACCAACGCGCTGGTCATTACCTCTCAGGGCATTGCGGGCGGGATTGCAGGCCAGAGTCCGTTTGCAACACAGCAGACCATTGATTACTCCGATCCGAACCTTACCGGGTTTGGTGGGCTCGCGGCGCTGTCATCGCTGGCCCTGGGTGATCCCGAGCTGACGGGCTTCGGAACGCTGGCTCCGCGCGATAGCGTCAAACTGGGAGACGGCTCAGTACGGGCAGAGGCTGGCAGCACGCTCACAAACGCTCTAGTCGTGACGTCGCAAGGCACGGCGGCGGGAATTGCCAACCAAAGTCCATTTGCCACTCAGCAAACAATCGACAGGACAGACCCGAATGTAACCGGCTTCGGTGATTTGGCTGGCTTGTCGGGTCTGGCGTTTGGAGACGCTGAGCTGACGGGGTTTGGGCTCGTTGCTGAACTCAACCAGGTTGAGCTTGGCTCTCAGTTCATCAAACGGGCGGACGGCACCACGACCGTGAGCGAAAGCCTTGTTGTCACCAATCTCGGTGTGGCTGCTGGTTTTGTTGGTCAGGGTGCATTGGCCAGTGAGGATGCGCTGGCGCTTGGCTCTGGCTTTCTGACTGGTTTCGGCGCGCTGGCAGGCCTCGAAACACTCGATTTCAGTGATGAAGAGCTCACCGGCTTTGGGCTGGTTGCTCAGCTTGACCGGGTCGCACTCGGCAGTGAGTACATCACGCGCGCGGATGGCACGACCGAGTTATCAGAAAGCCTTGTCATAACGACGCTTGGCGTCGCAGCAGGATTTGAAGGACAGGAATGGGGGGCGACCGCCTCTGAAGAGGCTGCCAGCAATGCGCGCGTCAATATTGGCCAGAACATGTTGGTCGATACAGGCTTTCGCTTTCCATCGGCATACTGGACGAACACTTACAACAATACCGGGCTTTCAGTTGCCAATTCGCAGACCGAAGAGAACGGCATCCGTATTTATCAGCGGACCTTCACGGGCACGCCGTCCAATGGTCAGTTTAACCTTGGCCAGAGCGCGGCGGCTGATCTGCCAGTACAGCCGGGCGACCGGGTAGAAGCCAGTATTTACACTGCCAGCACAGCCGGGGTGACGGGAACGGTCGGGATCCAATGGCTTACGCCGGGCGGCTCTCACATCATGTTCAGCACCGGAACTGTTGAAGCGATCGGGGGAAGTTTTGACTCGGGTGTGGCGTCTGCCAAGCGCCATGTTCATTTCGCCACAGCACCGGCCACAGCGGGCCGCGCAAGGATTTATGGCCAGTTCTACGCCGGATACAACGCTAACCCAGTTCTGAAAATGGCTATGCCGTTTTTGGCTCACGCCAGAGCAGACCAGACAGAACCCACGCCATGGTCGCCGGGCCGGGAGGCAAAGATTGGGGCAGACATTACCGGCGAGAACACTGCGGCTGGATTTCTCAATCAGGGTTCGCTTGCCGTACTCAACCAGGTCCAGCTCAACACAACACAGATCAAGCGTGCGGACGGCACGACGGTCGTGTCAGAGTCGCTTGTCGTCACAAACTTGGGCGTCGCGTCATCCATCACCTCGCAGGGGTCAGGCGCAACGACGAACTTCTATCAACAGGATAGCGATCCGACGCCGGTGGCAAACGGCAGTTGGTGGGCGGACACGCTGAATGGCCAGATTAAAATCCGGGTTTCAGGATCGTGGGTCGTGGTCGCGAATTTCACCACTGAAAGCGCTGGAAGTTCAACATTCCGCGCATCGAGTTCGCACAGGGCTAGGACATGGACCGGTATCGGAACCGGCGTCAAAAACACCGACAATGTGACGATTTCCGTGTTCAATGCACCAAACGGCGCGGCCTATGCCTGGACGCGGATTTCAGGTCATTCATCAATCAATGTCAGCAGCCCGACCAGCAACAATCCGTATTTTACAATGAACGTGCCTTCATCGGGCGAATATGAAGCTGAGTTCGAATGTCGTGTGACGGATGAAGCGACGGGCAAAATCGATCTGCTCAGCGTCCGCGCCATCTTCAATTCCGGCGCCTGACGCCAATCCCTTTCTCGCCGGTCAGGCGACGAAACCGCCCGTCTGACCGGGCAAATCTAACCCAAAAATTCGGAGACCTAAGAATGTCCTTTGATTATATGGATGATAGCGTAGTCACGTGCGCGAACGACTGCATGAACATCGAGCCACCTGTTGTTGAGGTGGATGAAGAAGATGCTCAGGCCGTAGAAGCCGAAGCAGAACGGCAGGCGCTTTATGCCAAGATTTACACGGCAGCTGGACCTGTCTCGAAAGTGTGCGCAGCCTTCAACGCAATGAAGCCTGACCACGAGGCAGGCTTGCTGGATGACGGCCTGAAGACGCTGCTTGCGCGGTGCTCTTATCTCATCATGACGGCTCGCTTTCATGGCCTTGAGGCTCAAGCCTACCCGCTGCACATGCAGCTGGTGAGCGAGCTGTCTCAGGGATGACCTACATTTTCGACCGCCTGATAGACCCGCTTCTCGAACGCGAGGGCGGGTCTAGCGCTTCATTCGCTCTTTCGTGACAGCGATCGCAGCATTCATGTCGTTGAGCCGCCGGTAGTGCTTGTTGAGGCTGGTGCGCGGAAGGCCAAGTTCTTTTGCGACCTGGGTAATGGGATATCGCCGCCCGTTCCAGACGGCAGTATTCCGCTTGTTGCGGGATTGCCTATCGTTCCGCAACCATCGGCAGTTGCTGGGTTCGTAATTTCCGAAAGGGTCTATTCGGTCGATAGAGTGTCCCTTCGGGCATTTCCCCATATCAGCAAGGAACGCCTCAAAACTGTTTAGCCAGCGATCGCACATACGAACCCCTTTCGCTCCGTATGTAGAGTAGCGATCGTTGTTCGGATTGATGCATCTATCTTTTGCCGCCTGCCATGAGCGATAAGTCGCCGTTCCCGTCATGCCATGCGTGCGGGACCGGTTCCCGATCCGCTCCTTGCGCAAACATCCGCAACTAGATGTATCTCCGCTAGCCAATTCGTGCCCCGTCCGCGAGACCACATTTCCGCAAGTGCACTGGCAAACCCAATAAACGCGACGACCCTCACTGGCCGGGCCGCAAGAAGAATCGCGCCCAATGACCTTAAGCCTACCGTACTGGCGGCCCTGCCGGTCAATAAACTGGCCCATAAGGAGTAAACCCTTCGTGACTGTATTTGATAGACTTGTAGAGCAAGTGATGAACAAAGAGGGGGGATACGTCAATCTAAAACACGACCCCGGTGGTGCCACGAATTACGGCATCACCGAAAGGGTTGCGCGTCGTCATGGCTATCGCGGCCACATGCGAGATTTGCCGCGCGAAGTCGCCAAGCATATCTATGCCGTCGATTACTGGGATGGTCCGGGATTTGCGTCCGTCGCTAAACACTCTGAAGCCATCGCAGAGGAGCTTTTCGACACAGGCGTGAACATGGGCGTCAGTGTTGCCTCCACATTCCTGCAACGCGCTCTGAACGGCTTCAACCGGCAGGGCAAGCTGTACGATGATATTCGAGAAGACGGTAACATTGGGCCGGTCACCATACGGACGTTGTCAGCTTATCTGCAAAGACGTGGGCAAGAGGCCGAAGCCGTCATGGTCACAGCTCTCAACTGCTTTCAGGGTGAACGCTACTTCGTGATCGCTGAAGGCCGGGAAACATCTGAAGACTTCCTCTACGGATGGATGGCTAAGCGGGTGCTGGCATGATTGCCACTCTCGCTCGGGTCCCACTTTATGTCTGGAGCGCGCTATCCGTTGCGGGCATCATGAGTGTTCTTTTGTTCGTGCAGAACGCTCGTTTGGCAAACGCGAAAGACGATTACGCCAAGCTATACGCGGATATAAACGAACCGAAAACAGGCTATGTCGCAAGGCTCACAACCTGTCAGGCCAGTGTCGCCACGCTGGAGGAGTCAATAGGCACGCAGAATAAAGCCATTGAAGATCTGAAGCGAACATCGGACGAGGCGATAGAGCGCGCCAACGCGGCGGCAAAAGAAGCCGCTCTTGAGGCTGATGCGGCGCGCAAGCGAGCTCGCGACATGGCAAACCGGCCAATCCAAGGTGAAACCGTACTGGATCGCGTTTTAGACGTTGATGCAGCCTTTTTGGAGGCGCTGGAGCAATGAAAGAGATATTCGTAGCGTTGGGCCTGTCTGTTGCTGGATGCGCCTCGCAGCCACCACCAGAGCCGATTGTGCGGACGATAGAAGTCAAGGTGCCGGTCATAACGATGATCAGCTGCGTTCCTGACGATTTTGATCAACCACCCAACTACATCGATACAGATGCGGCCCTATTGGGCGCGGCGGACGCAGCAGAGCGATACCATCTCGTGACCATTGGGCGAGATGAGCGAACCGCGCGACTGGCAGAGACGGAGGCGGTCATTGAGGCCTGCCGCTAAGCTGAACGGGGAATGTGATGATACCAATCCATAAGGTTGTTGAGGTCAGCACTTCAGCGGGCATTACATTGACGGGATCGGCGGTCGGAACGGCGGCAGCAATCGCGGTCAATCTGCCATTCTTCAGCCCGGATCAATACGCAGCAGCGGTCGCTGGCGCTGGTCTGGCAGAGCTGTTCAAGCTGGTCTTTCCCGATAGTTCAGAGCCTCCAGTTGAACAGATATTTCGTCGCGCATTCAAAGCCGCTTTGGTTTGGTTTATGGGCTCGGTATTCGGCTTGTTCATGGGAGGTAGCTTTGCGCTCTTGCCGGTACTGGACAAGCTCGGCGGGGCCTTCTTTGCGGGCATGTGCGGTTTCGGGATTATGTCGGTATTTGCCAATCTCTCAGGCGCAAAACGGATCGGGCAGGCGCTTCTAAACGCGGTTTCAGGAGCCCTCGAAAAATGAGACAGTTCATCATTGACGTTTTGGCCGGCATACACAGCGATCCTATCATAGGGCTGTTTGTCGTTGCTCAGGTTATCGTCCTCTACTTCATCCTCTATTTTGTCCGTGAGCAGGTTGAGCTGACACCTACGCCGCCATTCATGGGCAAGTACGGCCCTTTTGCGCGGCGCGTGTGCCAGGTTCTCGGCTGTTTGGCGATTGTTGTCGTTATGGCGGGCGCGGCTCAATCAGCAGCCGGTATCGTATGGAAAGTCTTTCTCGGTCGCGGCGTATTCGGATCGGCCCTGAATGATGGCGGTGTTGTCCTGAGAACCACCGGCGGCTTGATTGTACTGTTCTACTTCCTCGGGGTTTGCTGGCGCTTCATGCTGGAGCGCAAGGCTCGCAAACGGTTGGAGCAGGAAAACGCGGAACTCAAGGCTCGCCTGAGAGACTAAACCTCGCGCCTCAACCCTATCCCTTCATTCTCCCAATCCAGATGCACACTGAAGCCCTTGTGGCCACATGTGCTGCATGTCTTTGATTTGGCGTAGGCTTCCATATGCGGGCCTCGGGGAAAGCGTTCCAGCGGCGCTGTGACGTGTTTCCGGCATTTGATGTTCTGGCAGATGAAGCGCCACCCGGTCGGGTTCACGTCTTCTTCCTCACCGCTCCGCATTCACATAGAAGCATACAGACCTGCTGAGGGTGATCTTTCCATATGTGTTTGCCTATGAGGCAGCGGAGGAATTGGGTCACGACCAATCGAAGCACCTATCATCCTGCCCGCGCAATATTTCCGCAAGCCTTTTAGCGCGCTCTCTAGAGCATATCGAACCTTCAGGCCAAGGTTCTCCAGATACAATTATTGTGCCCTCAAGGTTCTGGAACGGTTCGGTTTCTTTCAGTAGAGAGCCCCAACCCTCACTTAGGTCATCATCAACTGCAGAACTCTTGAACGTGTCGTAGTTGACCGCGCCCGGCTTATCGAACATCCAGTCGTGCTCTGCCCAGTGCTGGCAGAGGTCGCAAGAAGGCTCGTGCTCATCGCAGCGCGGCCCCCAACACCATCGTGTCACCCAGTAGTGCGCCCATTTTTGCAGCCATTGTTCCATCCCTCTTTTATACCCCAAAGGGATTCCCTTTACCAGTTATCGTTCGCGCTCAAAGCACTTCACAGCGGCCGCAACGGGTCCCGGCACCGGTACGGCGCCCGATGTCCATCGCCTGACGCTGCTGACATCAACATGAAGGGCGGCAGCCAGCGAAGACTGCCACCCGTACGTTCCATACAGGCGGATTGCCGCCTCTTTAAGCTCTTGACCGCTCATGTTCATGAATAAACCTAAGAACATTCTCCGAAAAGCCGTCGATATGTGTCCAGCGCCCATAGCCTACACCGTTTCGGTTTGAAGCGACGTTGATCATGTACGCCTTTGGAGCAGATGGATTTGGCACTGGATCATGCGATTGCTCATCAGTGATGACAATCAGGCGGTCATGTGGAATCGCATTGGCCTCGGAGACCGCCTTACCGAGCAGGGTTGCGCCATGCTCTTGAGAGCGCACAATAGCATCAATACCAGCCATTCCGCGACGTGGCGGGACTTCAACAAGCACGTTTGAACCATCTGACACGTAACCACGCCCCCACTGATAGGAAAGACCACGAGCAGAGAAGGAAAATACACGCAGATCACCATGTATAATTGAAGCCAGTGCAGCTGCTGCGTCCATGCGCGACAAATCAGACCTCTCGGACAAATTGCTGTCCATTGAGCCTGACACATCGACCAAAACCAGCGTCTTACCGTCCAATACTGGCATGTGAGCAATACTCTCACATAATGCCTGATCTAAATAAGGTTCGAATTGGGGCGCCGCACGAGCCGCGGCCACATAACGAAACGGGAGTACACGTTGCGCCCCTCTGCGTTCCAGGATCGCTTCTCGGACAAGACCGGTATCGACGCCGGACTCGGCCATGTTGCGCAGATTACGTAGCAAAGCCAGGTAGCCGAGCTTTCCCTCGCGCAGCATTCTCTCGAACGTTTCTCGCTTGTCAGCGCCACCGGAGAGCGATGTTTCCCAAGTGTCTGGGGTAGCCAGCTCATTATTAGTCAAGCGCCGCCACAGGGCCTCCTGAGCCTCGTCTACTGGCTTAGCATGGGTCAGGAATAGAACGTCACGCAAGCGCACAGACCCGGCCCTGTCGTACTTCGCAAGCTGATACTCGTCGAACTTGCGGAAAGCCTGAGCCAAACCAATCTTCACCTGCTTTGAAAGCGGTTGCTTTCCATCCTTCCAGTAGATTGCTAGAAATTCGGATAACTCGTCTGCGCGCTGAATAACGCGCGCCAGCGTCTCTGAAACAAGGGAAGTTCCAGCCCCCGTCTTTGCGAGAACGCGGCACAACAGAAGCGGTACATGGCGCAGTTTGAAATCTTCGCGCGCCTCTATTGCCAGCGCCGCCAAATCAACAGGCGGCACCGACGCGGCTAATTCTTGAATGCGCTCACCAATCAGTTTGCCATCTTCGTAGAACTCTTTTTCCCAAAGAAGGCAGGACGCTACAGAGCGTCTTAGCGCCTGAATGGGCTTCATATGCGGAAAAGCGGGTCCGCCTTCATGAGTTTTTACGGTGAAATTTGCTGCGGTATTCAGTCTCATATTTATCTCCATAAGACCGAACAAAGAAAGACGCTGCGGGGGAACAAGCGAATACGCTGACGTTTAGGCGCTCTAACCACCTGAGCTACATCCCGCTAAGGATGACGGGACTCGAACCCGCGACCTCCCGCTCCAGATGCGAAGTAAGCGAACTCTACGCCACCCGCAGCTAATTCTTTCAGTGTTCGGGAACAGGCGATAACGGACTTTGGTTTTCGATACGAAGTAACCGTTATCTTCACCACGAACACCGCTCATATTGCACGGTTTGTGTCTTCGGTCAAGGGATTCCCTTTACCAGAGAAATGGGATAGGTTTAGGCATTCGTTGAGGACGCGCCTCGGACAGCTCAACGTCTTAGATTCTCCGGGCGTGCTGGAACACGAAACAGGTGAGTTAGTTGCGGTTGCGGGTTCGAATCCCGTCGCCCTTTCTGGGGTGTAGCTCAAACGGCCAGAGTGCGGCTTAAAGCCTGACCATTTTAACCCCGTCAGCTCACGTTGGCGGGGTTTTTCTTTGTGGTGATAAAGCCCGCTTAAACAAGATCGGCGCTATTTAAATTTGGGCGCAATCTTTTTATTTTCCCCGGATTCTGCTAGTGTATTCGTGTCGCGGCGACTGTAGCGTTATGGTCCAGTGTAAGCAGGTGTGAACTGGAAACTGACACACCGGGAACGGGTCGAGGAGGGCACTCAGCGAGAACCGGCACAGCCCATAGGGCCAGACCCAACAAAGCTGAAGCGTCTACAGCCCGCGACATTTGAGAGGCATGTCATGAAGGTCGATATCGAAGGCATAAGAGCGACAGGGTTTGTTGATCTTTACCAGGCTCCGACCAACTGGGCGGCGGTGCTGCAGGATGCAGGTTGGCAATGGGACGAAGCCGAACCGCAGCCAATCGCAGATCAGTTCAAACTGCACGGCCTGCGCGGCATTCCCGCCAAAAACGTTCCGTTTCTCAGAGTCTTCAATGAACGAGGCGAGAAGCTGGAAATCTAGCGCGCGACTACTTCACCTCTCCTGCTTCAAGCATGGCTTTGTGAGATCTGTACTGCGGGCCATAATACTGGCCACTTGCTCCGCGCCAAGTGTAGCGCCGATGCACGGTTTCAAGCCACGCTACCTCACCGTCACGAATCTCAATCGGCCACCAGGCAAAAACCTTATGCCATGAAAGGTAGTAGCTTGATGGCTTAATGGTCAGAATCATTTGCTCACCAATTCGGATTTATCCAGCGGCTTACATACCATCTTCTCTACAAGCTCATCCATCATCTTTCCTCGCATAGCTATAGGGGGTTAGAGCGCTGCTGCTCAAATAAACGAAGCGCTTTCTTCCGTGCCGGGTGCGATCCGACGCGAAGATCGTTTGCATATTTGTTACGCTGGCTCTCAGAGGCCTTTTCCACTAGGCCGCAATCCTCGATACGTGCTTCGCACTGAGGCCATCCCATCGGCATCAAGTACCCGCTATCGTAGTCGGCATACAGCACCACCCACGTTTCACCAGTCGGCTTATGAAGCACTCTATCTGACAGCGTGATCATTCTCTCATTCCTTCTGCATAGCTATACTCACAATCCAGTTCAGTTCTCTCCTCTATACGCCAGAGACGCAGGAGTCGGGTGAGCCAGCTCATGACTTGCCGACTAGTGCAGCTTCTTTGGCTGCTTCGAGCGCCTGTGTGAGGCAGGAGAGGCAAACATCAAACCATCTAACATCGTAGTCGGGCTCCGGGCCAAAGCGGGCGAGAACCTCGCAGTCCTGATCGCATTCGTCGCACTTGTTCTTGGTCCAAGATGTGTTGCCGATAATCCCATCAACCTGTTCGGCTGTGATAGTATCCAGGTCCAGCGCCAAGAGCTTTTCTGTTATTGCCATCCTGTCGGTATCATGCGGCCAGTGAGCGCACTGAGCTCGGAAGCATTCAGGAGCGCTGCGTACAATGTCCGCCTTTTTGATTATCTCAATACCCATATCACTTCTCTCCTTCAGGGTTAGCGAGTGCCAATCTCGCCTCAAGGTGCTCGATAAAATCAGCAGCGATCACGAGCAGAGTTGACATTGGCATCCGACCAACATCTTTGGGCTCCCCAAGCCATGACTTCGCACTGCGGAGATGACGCGCACGCAAACGCATATTCTCCAGATCAGGGCGCTGTGGCTTCTCTCTGTCAGGCATGGTCAGTTCGCCCACGTTAAACGCGGCGCTCCCTCGCTATAGTTGTGCTCGATGAGTTGAGCGTGGTATTGGCCAAGCTTGCTGCCGTCTGGCATAACCGTGTCAGCCATGAACTCATGCTCGATGGTTGAGATGCCCTGCTTTATGGCGGTGACTTTTGCTTTCGTCAGAAGCACCATTGCACGCCACGCGGCCCGTTCAGCCTGCTGCGGATTTTTAATCCTGCCTGATAGGTCTGGCTGTGAAAATCGGTACATCACGCCGTTGACCTTGAAGACGATCATTGAGCCTTCTTCACCAGCATACAAAATGCCGATTTGGTACGCTCCGATATCGTTGAGCATCTTGTGAATTTCTTGATGCGATCTCTGGACCGGAACTTTCGTGTCCTCTGCGTAGACGCGCTCAACCATGCTCACCTCCCAGAGGCTTGCCGCAGTAAGAGCAGTATTTGTCACCCTTTAAGACGACACATTGGCAGTGAGCGCATTTTAAAACGGGTGCGAGCTTTTGAACTTTGCCGATTACACGCTCTGGTATCACGTACTCATCACCGCGCTTGACGACGCCGCGCATCTGGCACGGGCATAGCGGCTCACCATTTTGGGGGCCGATACAACAGCACGATTGGGCGCGATCCTTTGAGCCCGTCCACGAGTTAACCATGTTCACCTCCCACGAGAGGGGTGGGGAAGGTGGGGCCAAAGCCCCGTAAAACATCGTAATTCAATGGGGTATTTCGTGGCCCCACTTTTGCCAATTTAGCCTGATGACGGGAGAAGAGACTGTCTCCCCCGAACCACCATCCTCACTTTCAGAGAAGTCACTTTGCAAACCGGTTGCGCGATTCGCGTGCCGAGCTGAGCTGATCTTTCATCCAGAGCATCTGGCTCGCCACGACGTCCGCCACTTCCTCGCCGCCGAGCGCGCATCCATGCCCGGCGAGATCGCTCAGTCGGACGAAGACATCGGTGTCAGGGAAGCGCTCCTTCATCAATTGGATATAGCGCGCTGAATGCCAGACAGACACGCGCGTATCGTGCTGGCCGAGGCAGAGATAGGCGCTCGGCGCCTGGTCTGCAGCTTCGAGAAGCAGCAGCGAATCCGATTTGGCGATGGCCGGATAGTCTTCAGGATTGCGCGGATTTCCCATTTCATCGATCTGAGCCGCGCCGTTCACGTCTGACCAGAACTCAGTGGGGTTGAGCCAGGAGTATTGCATGATCACCGCTGAAAGAAGGTCGGGCCGGCTGATCGCTGCGGGGCCGACCACAAGCCCGCCTGCGCTGCCGCCGATGGCGCCGACGCTTGGCTCACCAGTCAGGCCGGTGAGGTGTTCCGCACAGGCAATCAGGTCGTCGTGTGAGTGTGACTTGTCAGGACCTTTGCCTTCAAAGTGCCAGGTACGGCCATAATACCCGCCGCCACGCACATGGCAGATGGCATAAACGCCACCATCCTCGAGCCACAGCTCGGGCAGAATATCCCAGACGGCCATCTGGGTTTCGCCATAGCTGCCATACGCTTCGATAATGCCCGAACGTCCGGCCATATCGTCGCCCTCAAACCGATAGATCGTCAGCGGTATCTGTGCGCCATCCGCACTCACGGCGTATTCGGTGAGGATTTCTATCTCGCTATCATGGTGGCTGGTATCGTCCTGCAGGATGATGGACACATCATCTTCATCCACCATGATCCACACAGAGCGTTGCTCCGGGCTGCTCATCTCAAAAATGAGGCCACCATTGTGGGCGGTCTGGACGGTTTCCAGCAGGATACTGCCATCCAGAGGCAGGGTGACTTCCTGCAGGGCGAAGTCGCTGTCATAGCGGTAGATCTGATGCACCGCGCCATGACGTGCGACCACATAGAGCGTGTTCACCGAGGCCAGCAGGTATTGCGGCGATATCTCAACGGAGCCCTGAAAGATCATCTGGTCATGATCTGCTGGTGCCGACAGGTCACGAATGTAAACGGACTGATGGCCGAACTCATCACGATCGACATATGTCAGATAGTTCCCGAAGAGCTCGGCATCGGTAATGTGATCTGATGGCGAGATGAGACGCCAGTAGGGCTGGCCCGCGATCAGGCTTGCCTGATCTGTGAGAAAGACCCGAAAGTTGTCGCCGCGCCATTCATAGCCAAGCGCATAGTCGGACTTTGAATCTCCGGCCCAAATGGAGGGGTAAGCGCCTTGCTTGAGGTCGATCCCTTCATAGTCAGCGCCAAAAACAGGGCCGATATCCACTTCTGACTGAAGGTCATAAACGTATTGGGACACAGCATAGGTGTTCGCCTGAAAACCGTCCGGGCCCATTCTTGGGGCGCTGTACAACAGATAGCGATCATTGAGCCATGAGCTCGAACCAAGTTCGATCTGTTCGATGGATGTCACCAGCTGACCCGTGCGCGTCTGGAAGATATAAACGGTGCCGATCTCGCCACCATTCCGGGAGACTTCCACCAGGATCTGCTCTCCGTCGGGTGAGACTTCAAAAACGTTCAAAACATAAGGTGGCTCCAGAATGCTGGAGAGTGCGATGAGCGGTTCCTCGCGGCCGTTAATGTAGATGTCTGCAAACTCACCCCAGATCAGGTGATCATGAATGGTCGCGATTTCGCTGACGGCATTGCCGCGGCTCAGAAGTTCCATCACCTGGGCGCGCGTCTCTACAAACTCAGGCGTGTTCTGTTCACTCGCAACGCTTTCATCACTCCAGGCGTGAAGGAGGTCCAGAACCTGATCACGATTGTCGGCTTCAAGCATCCATCTTGAGTTCTCGGAGAGACCGCCAAATTCGCGCACTTCGATCTGCGCTTCGGCCATGCCAGCGCACATCGCAACAGCGATGAAAGCAGGTATCGCGCATATGTGCCGCAGAATTCTCATAGTGTACTCTTAATGATGAGAGAGAGCTAACACCAACTTCCGGGAGTTCTGCAAGCTGAACGTGTGTTATCCGCCCTTCCGCTCAAGCCAGCCATGCACCAGCCAGTCCTGGCTATCCTCTTCCAGAACCTCTCTGAGTCCGCGTTCAAGCTCTTCAGACACCATGTAGGCACCACACCTTTTTCCGGCTTCGCCGTGCAACCACACGCCTGCGCAAGCCGCATCAAAGGCTGACATACCCTGCGCACGCAGACCGGCGATAATGCCTGTCAGGACGTCACCAGATCCGGCGGTCGCCAGCCATGGCGGGGCATTGCCATTGATGGCAGCTTTTCCGTTCGGATGCGCAATCACAGTGTCTCCACCTTTCAGCACAACCACGGCACCAGATCGCGCCGCGGCTTCGCGCGTCACATCGAGCTTGCTGCGCGAGTCATCGATGGAGCCAAAGAGACGGCCAAATTCACCTGCATGAGGCGTGAGAACGGTCATCTGATCGCGCGCGCCCAGTCGTTCAAAGCTCTTTTCAGGGGTGTCCGCCAGCAAAGTGATGGCATCGGCATCCAGGGTCAGCGCGGCTTCGCTCTCCAGGATGGCGTCCAGGGCGCGGCGCGCTTTATCATCGGTTCCGAGGCCCGGACCTGCCGCCACAGAATTCATCCTCGGATCGTTGAGCAGTGATTTCAGATCATCTGCAGACTCTGCCTGTCTGAGCATGATGGCTGTCAGATGAGCTGCATGAACCATCAGAGCGGCTTTCGGGCCAGCAATGGAGGTGAGCCCAGCACCGACCCGCAAGGCAGCTGTGGCCGTCAGGCGGGAAGCGCCTGTCGAGAGTGCGTCGCCTGTCAGCACAATGGTATGGCCGCGGCCATATTTATGGCCGTCTGGCGCATATCCTGGCCATTCCGCGGCCCACAGGCCGGGGGCGTTCTCGAATATGTCGATGTGGATCTTGTCGAAGACGTCATCTTCGATGCCAATATCTGAAAGCGTGATCTCGCCGCTATAGGTTTTACCGGGATTGAGAAGGTGGCCCGGCTTCTTTCGGAAGAATGTGACTGTTTCTTCGGCGGCGATGGCTGTGCCGCGCATTTTGCCGGTCAGGCCGCAAATACCACTCGGCAGGTCGACAGCGAGCACAGGCACATCTGAGGCATTGATCTGATTGATCCATTCGGCGGCTTTGCCCTCAATATCCCGGCTGAGCCCTGCGCCGAACATCGCATCAATGGCCAGGTCTGCATCATCCAGCTCGCCGGGATGAAAGGGGCGGATATCTCCACGCCATTGACGGTTGGCCTGAGCGGCGTCGCCTGTGAGATCCGCCGGATCGCCGAGGCAGCTGACGCGTACGCGACGTCCGGCCTGACGCAGCAATTCAGCGACAACAAACCCGTCCCCACCATTATTGCCCATGCCGCAGAAGACATGAATGAGCTCGGCCTCTGGATAGCCGGCGATCGCCCGGTCAAACACGGCGCGACCGGCTTGAATCATCAGGTCAATTCCGGGTGTGCCCGCTTCGATGGTCAGCCGGTCGGCTTCTCCCATCTCTTCAGGGGTGAGCAGGGCGGTGGCGAGGGGTGTGTTTCGATCCATCCATGAAAGTTAGCCGTCGGATGGCTTGCCGCAAGTGGGAGAGTATGACTGGGCGATATTATCTTTTGAAAGATGAAACTCGCGACTCTCCTGTGAGCAGGCCGGAGGCCGTGATGCCGGTCTCTCTTACGCTGAAAAAAGGGAGTGGACCCAGTACATGAGTGGTTTCAGAGTTTCGGTGTCCTCGCCGGCATCCACCCAGGGAAACTCGCATACCAAATCAGGGCGTGGTTGATAGCCTCGCCTCGTCCAGAAGCCATCCAGGGGGCGGTAGTCATCAGGCTTTAAAGGATGATCGTCCGGGCGTTGCACGGCACAGAATGCCGTCAGCTCAGCGCCCCAGGCCCGGGCGGCCTCTTCGCGCAGATCGAAAAAGGCATGTCCGAGTCCTTTTCCGCGATATTCATCGAGTAGGACGGACTCGCCGAAATAAAAGATGGCGGAGATATCAATTCCGGCGCTTTCGAAAGGCGCGCGGAACTCTTCATGCGTGGAAGGCATAGGCTCAGCCGTGGTGGCGCCGACAACCTTGTCTCCGTCCCGCGCAAGGCCGACGCAGGCATGCTCTGACTGCGCGAAATGGGCAAGGTATTTCGCTTCTTCCTCCATTGTTCCGGCATACAGATATGGCCAGTCCCGAAAAACAGACATGCGCAGGCGCGCAATCTCGTCGATTACGGGTGTGATCTCTTTAGGGCCGCGCAGCACATCTACTTTCACCATTTGCGTCTCCCGGTCTGCCTCTTCGCCTAGCATCCTGACATCTTCGATGCCAGAGTTCGGCCTGCTGGGTTTCACCTCAAGGATTGCCGTTCAGATGTCGTCAAAACCAATCAGATTGCGCGGCGGCATTGATGCCGGAGGGACGAGCTTCAAATGCGGCGTGTTCGATCGCGAGCTGAAACTCCTTTCTGAAACCCGTGTCCCGGTGACGAGCCCGGATGAGACGCTGAATGCCGTTACGGCTTATTTTCGCCGCGCTGAGGCGGAGCTGGAGGCCGAGCTCATATCACTTGGAATTGCGAGTTTCGGCCCTGTGGATGTGGACCGAGGTTCCCCGCTATACGGTACGCTTCTGGATACGCCCAAGCCTGGCTGGTCCGGCGTTGCATTGCGAGCCAGGCTGGAAGCGTCGCTCAATTGCAGCTCGGTTCTGGATACGGATGTGAATGGCGCGCTTTTGGCTGAAATGAAACTTGGTGCGGCGCGCGGGTGCAGGTCAGCGGCCTATGTCACGGTGGGCACAGGGATTGGCGCTGCGATCTGGGCAAATGGCGGTCTGACGGGCGCGCCGATGCATCCGGAATTTGGTCATATTGCCGTACGTCCACATCCCGACGACGCTGAGTTTGTAAGCGTCTGTTCCTTTCATGACGATTGCCTGGAAGGTTTTGCTTCGGCGCGGGCTTTCGAGGCGCGCTTTGGCTCTGCAGAAGCGCTGGACCCTGCCCACCATGGCTGGCTGATGGAAGCTGACTATCTGGCTCAGGCCTGCAGGACCTTGTATCTCAGCTTCCGAGTTGACCGGATCGTACTTGGCGGCGGGCTGATGCTTGCGCCCCACCTCCTCAACAAGGTCAGATCGGCATTCATCCGACAGATGAATGGGTATGCCGTTGCGGGGGTCACTGCCGAGGATTTGATCAGGACGCCTGGGCTCGGTGACCGGGCTGGCATGATGGGCGCGGCGCTTCTTTGTGACCTCGGTTGAGGGGTGATGGTTGTTGGAACTTGCCGTCACCGCCTGTTCAAGCGATGTTGGCTCATAAAAGACAAGACGGGGTAGGGATATGATACGTTCGGACTTGTGCGCCCTGGCGCTTTCCTCGGCTCTTTTTGTGATGGGAGGATGCATGACCGCTTCAACCGATCCTGACCCCCATTCTGTCTCGCAGGCTGCGACCTCAGAAGCGCCGTCTTCCGCCAGCAGCCGCTCCAGTGCGTCTGACCAGAATGACGACGAGAGTTTCCAGAGCCGATGGGATAATCAACCGCCGACGAACACAGATGAATCAGCAGTTGAGCCCTATGAGTTGCCCCCGCTTATGCAGACATCACAGGGGATCTCTGTGGAGAGCACCGAGGGCTGGGAACGTCTGCGCCGTCCGGAGATTATGGAGCGGCTTACTCAGTTTCAGTTTGGCCGGACGCCAACAGCGCCGATTGTCGTCAATTACAATGTGCTTGAGCGGGGCGTGGAGTCGTTGGGCGGAAAAGCACGGCGAACACAGGCCCGGATTGAGTTTCCTGCCGAGGACGATTTGCGGATTCGGGTCCTAGTGCTGACGCCAGCAGACGCAGATGGCCCGGTGCCGGCCATGCTGCACTTGAGCTTTATGCCAGCAATTATGAATCTTGATGAGCCCGGCATAGATGAAGATCTTGCCTGGAGCGGTGAGCTTGAAGCGCAAGTGCCTGACCGCGAGGCTTTTAAGCTCTCCCCGTTTGAGATCGAACGCTTCATTGATCGCGGTTATGGTGTCGTCCTGGTCTATTATGGCGACATCTATCCGGACTTCGATCACGGCAATGCTGAGGGGGTGACACGTCTGTTTGGCGGCGATGGTAATCCAAGAACGCGAGAGGAATGGGGCGGTATTGGCGCCTGGGCCTGGGGCCTGAGCCGGGTCATGGATTATCTGGAAAACGATCCGGATATTGATGCGGAACGCGTGGCTTTGTCCGGCATCTCACGCCTCGGGAAGTCGGTTCTCTGGGCCTCGGCGCAGGACAAGCGATTTGCTCTTACCGTGCCCTGGCTATCGGGAGAAGGCGGCGCAGCGCTCAGTCGTCGCAATTATGGTGAAACGATTGCAGATCTCACCAATCCGGAGCGCTATCATTACTGGTTTGCGCCACGCTATCAGGAATTTGCTTTCAATGTGGATGCGCTGCCGGTGGATGCGCACATGCTGCTGGCCATGCTTGCACCCCGTCCAACGCTTCTCATTACCGGCAGCGAGGATACCTGGTCAGACCCCATGGGGGAATGGCTCGCATTGAAGGCAGCCCAGCCAGCCTGGGAGCTTTATGGACGATCGGTCCCGGAGGAAACAGAACTTCCGGCGCCGGATCAGCCCATCATCAGCGATCTTGCCTATGTCATGCATGACGGTGGACACACGACCAAGCCAATCGACTATGAGGTGATACTGGATTTCATGGATACGCATCTGAAATAGCGTTCACCGTTTCCTGCGTGCACACGAAGTTGATCGCGTTGTGACAGTCCTGCGCGGCGACTCATTTACAGTGGCGCGCTAGCATAACCAAGCGAACTCAGAGGGGGTTTCAGGTCTTGAGTGTGACTGACACCAATCAGAAGCGAACGACCGCGCGGTCAGGGACGCGCGGACCGCATGCCGAGCGCACAGCCGCCATGCGCCAGAAGCTGATTGAAGCCGCCATTCAGTGTCTGGGTAAGTTCGGATATGGGCGTACAACTCTGCAGCGCATCACCGATGAGGCTGATGTCAGCCGTGGCGCTTTTCTCCACCATTTCCCGACGCGCGCCAATCTGATGGTGGCGGTGGCTGAACATGCCGCCAAGGCGCAGACGCGCTATGTTCGCCAAGGCCTTCCTGAAAATTCGACGCCCGAAACGCGGTATCATGATATTACCCAGGCAACATGGCATGCCATGCTCCAACCCACAGGGCTCGCGCTGCTTGAAATTTTGCTGGGCTCACGCAGCGACCCGGAGATTGGCGAGGATTTTCGTGAGGTTGTGCAGAATCTAGAAGCTTTCCAGCGGAATGATGTCTGGCAAGTCGCGCAATCGCTGGGAATAGAGGATCGTCAAGCCGTATACACAATGGTTCATCTCCACCAGGCGGCCATGCGCGGACTCGTGCTGGAATATATGTATACCGGCGATCTCAAACCTGCCGAGCGCAGCGTTGAGCTACTGAAATCCTATAAGGCTGATTTGACGGCAAAACTGCTGGGACGGCGCGGCTGATCAGAACAGAGTCAGAATGGTGCCAGGCCTCCAGGCCATGCACCAGCCAACCCAGAATGCCATGGCCAGGAAGGGGCCGAAAGCGAGGCGGTCTTTTGCCGATACGCGAAAGCCCTTGGGTGCGGCGCGTAGTAAGGCAAATGCCAAGCCTGCGACGGATGACATCAGAAAGACGTACGGTAAAGCGATTGGTCCGAGCCATATACCGATCGCCGCGACCAGCTTGGCATCACCCAAACCAATTCCAATCTGGCCGAACCGCCATTTTGAGTAGAGCTGAAGCAGATAGATCAGGCCAAATCCCAGAACGCCGCCCAACACGGCATAAAGAATGGGATAGCCCGCCCAGAGGGTCCAAATCAGGCCGACCACGGAGAGGCCGTAGGTGATCGGATTAGGAAGTCTGAAGGTTTTGATATCGATCCAGACGAGCGCGCTCAGCGCCAGCAGCAATGGAATAGACATCAGCTGCTCAGCCATGTTGCCGTCCCTGACCGGGCTGACCGCATAGACCACGGCGGCAAAGACGGTGAAGGCAAGCGCTACAATGGCAGGTATGTGCGTATTACTGATCATTCCGGCCTTTCGAAGAGCCCGATGAGCGTATTGCTCGTCTGCATTGGTTTATTGGTTCAGTAACATATCAGTTCTGAAAATGTGCACGTGCTTTGATTCATGAGAGAAATCTGATTTGGTTGACCATGAATAGGCCGGTTGGTAGACGAACCCGCTGCCCGGGCGAACGCCATTTTCGGGTTGAGCACAACCGGGAGTATTCGGTGAAAGGCATTATTCTGGCAGGCGGGCGTGGCACACGGCTTTTCCCGATCACCAAAGTCATCTCAAAACAGCTGATCCCGGTCTATGACAAGCCGATGATCTATTACCCGCTCAGTGCGCTGATGCTCGCCGATATCCGGGATATTCTGATTATTACCACGCCTCACGACCAACCACAGTTTCAGAGACTGCTCGGTGATGGGTCTGCCTTTGGTATCAGTCTCAGTTATGCGGTCCAACCTGAGCCAAATGGACTGGCGGAAGCCTTTATTATCGGCGCCGACTTTGTTGGGAATGATGCTTCTGCGCTGATCCTCGGTGATAACATTTTTTATGGTGCGGGCCTTTCAGGCATTTGTGCGAATGCGGCCAGGCGGGAAACCGGCGCGACAGTGTTTGCCTATGAAGTTTCCGATCCTGAGCGCTATGGCGTGGTTTCCTTTGATGAAAACCGCAAAGCTGTCTCGATTGAAGAGAAGCCGAAGAACCCGCAGTCAAACTGGGCCGTGACCGGGCTTTACTTTTACGACAATACCGTTGTCGACGTCGCAAAGAGCATTCAGCCATCAGCCCGTGGCGAACTGGAAATAACAGACGTCAATCGACACTATCTGGATGCGGGCTCACTCCATGTGAATTTGCTGGGGCAGGGCTATGCCTGGCTGGATACGGGAACACATGACAGCCTTCACGAAGCCTCCGCATTTGTTCGGACACTTGAGCATCGCCAGGGATTGAAGATCGCTTGTCCCGAAGAGATCGCCTATAAGCGGGGCTGGTTGAGCCTTGATGATATCCATAAGGCTGCGGCAGATCTGGGCAGTACAGATTATGCTAATTATCTCCTGAAGCTGCGCTGAAGCGTCAGGAGATAATTGAGTTTAGCCAGGCCGGCGGGCCTTCTGGATAAGATTTTCAATTTCGCGAACACGTTCCACGCCGCGCTCCCGAGACAGATGGGACTGAACGAAGGATTTGCCGGCTTCAGACTGGCGCGCCCATTGGTCATCGTCGCGGAGCAGAGCGCCAATGGCATCAGCCATCTCTTGCGGACCGTCTGTGACGCTCATCGCGTCCAGTGCGGCTTCGTCGAGGCCTTCAGAAGCAATGCTGGTTGCAACGACCGGAACGCCGGCTGCAAGCGATGAAATGACTTTGCCCTTCACGCCTGCGCCGTACTGGAGCGGGGCGATCGAAACACGCGTGCGGGCCAGATGCGGCTCCAGTTCCGGGACCCAGCCAAGCACTTTGATACCATTCTGACCATTTAAAGCTTCGATCTCCGCTGGGGCTTCGCTGCCGATCAGCCGGAAAATTGCGTTTGGGTTGGCCTGGCGGACGCGTGGCCACACATTCTCAACAAACCAGAGCACGCCCTGCGCATTCGGCGGATGACGGAAGCCGCCAATGAAGGTCAGGCCGCTGCGTTGTGAGAGCGGGTATTCAGTTTCCGTCACGCGCTCAATCCATGGAAAAACATAGACTTCCGCGTCTTTGACCTTCTCATCCAGGATCGACTTCTCAACCGAGGAGTGAACGATGGTGAGGTCTGACCCGGCGACACAGGCGAGTTCCTGTACTTCCACAAGTCTGGCCTGCTTCATCTTTCCAGCGTCATTGAAGATTTCAGCTTCGCGCATTTCTCTGAGATGATGGAGGTCTGCGACATGGAAGATGAGTTTCGCGTCAGGCACTCGCTTCCGGATCGTATCGAGATGACGATGCAGGCACGTTACGCGGTAGACGAGTACGGCATCGAAGCGATCGCCTTCGATCTCAAGGATTTCATCAATGCTTTTGAAGAATGGCCAGTAGAAGACCTCTACGCCAGACTTCTGAAGTGCCGGCGTGACATCCGAGAGATATGCGAAATTGTCTTCGGGCACGAAGCTGACCTGATAGCCTTGCTTCTGGAAGGCGCGGATCATTTCGACGGTGACAAGCGATCCGGCATCCTTGTCGGGTGTCGGTGTGACAGCGTCGATGACGAGCAAGCGTTTTGAGCAGGTTCGGTTGGAATTATAGGCAGGGCGCTCACCATTCTCGCCATGCGTCATCAGCACACGCTTCCAACGGTTGATGAACCGTTTCTGATTGCTGACCTGGTACTGTTTCTGGCCAGTTGTCAGATCCATGCCTGACGATGCGCCCTCAAAGTGGATCAGCGCGGACTGAGGCTGGTAGCGGACACGATAGCCGGCTTCGCGGACGCGGAAGGCGAGATCGGTGTCTTCATAATAGGCTTTTTCATAGGTGACGGCGTCAAATCCATCGAGCTCTTGCCAAAGGTCGCGAGAAATCGCGATTGAAGCGCCAGAACAATAGTCAACGTCGCGCGCGAATGAGAAACGCGGGTCCATCGGGTCTTCATTGCGACCGTAATTCCAGGCCGATCCATCGCGCCATACAATCCCGCCAGCTTCCTGAAGACGCCCTGACGGGAAGATCAGCTGAGAGCCGACCATGCCGATGGACTCGTCTTCATCCAGCGTGGAAATCAGGTTCTCCAGCCAGCCAGGGAGGGCAATGGTATCATTATTCAAAAGGACGATGACGCGGCCTTCTGCGGTTTTCGCAGCAGAATTTACATTGCCCAGAAAGCCGAGATTCTCCTCGGCGCGCACAACTTTAAAATTGCGAAAATCTGAGGCTTGTAACGATTGGGTCTGATCCGTGGAGGCGTCATCAGCAAGGATGATCTCAAAACTGTAGCCAGACTTCTGGGTATAGACAGATGCCAGTGTGGATAGGGTGAATGGCAACTGATTGTGCACGGGCACGATAATTGAAACGTCTGGCTGGCCCGTGTAAGGGCGTGCCCGCTTCGACATTTCGGCGACGCGATCGACCCAGGCCCTGGCCTCGTCATCTGTCAGCTCGAGCTTTGGTTTATCCTCGTCGTCCGGATGATAGGGCAGGGGAAAACGGGCAACATGCTCGCGGAAGCTATTGGCACCTTCTTCATCTCCATCACGCAGTGTCAGAAAGTCTGCAATCGGGGCGGGATCAAGGGCATTCCAGGCTGAAACCACATGTGTAAGCTGGTGGGCTCTCGCAGGATGGGATGTCGGCTGCCGTGGCGGTAATTGCGAGGGCTGGACCCAATTGCGCGCCGTCGCACCGCCTTTGGGCTGGCTGCTTCCACGCGTTGAAGGACGGAGTGCGTAACGGATGGCTTTGGCAATCCACGGCAAAGCTATACCAGCTTTGCGGATGACAATTGACGCCCGCCAGGTGGTCGAATTCTGAATCTCCTGAAGATCACTGGACAACCCGACCAAAGTACGGTGCCGCTCGCGCGAAACCATCTGCTCGCGCTTGAGATCTTCTTCCAGTGAATTGATCACAGAAAGGGCATGGGCGCGCTCATCTTCCAGTTCGGCGCGAAATGACTCCTCGCGCGCTCGCTGTTTTTCCAGCTCTTCGCGAAGCTCGATGAGTTGCTCGTTTTGATCGCTAAGTCTGGTTTGCAAGTCAGTGGCACTGAAATCCAGCCTGGCCTTGAACTTTTCGATCTCTTCGGCATGCGATCGACGAAGTTCTGCAAGTTGCTCCTCAAGCAAGCCAACATGGCGGGACTTCTCATCAAAAGCACTCTTCAGAGTTTTGAAGTGTTCTCGCTCTGCTTTCAGCTCTGCAGTCTTCGCATCAATCTCGCGCTCATAAGCGGATGATACATCGCGCGTTCGGCGTTCGATCTGAGACTGAAGATCGAACACCTTTGCCCGCTCAGCATCGAGTTCGAGGACCCGCTTTGATATTTCCGCTTCGTATTTTTCCGAGCGGTCGACAAGCTGAGTTTCCAGTTTCTCGATTTCGCCCTTGAGCTGACTGATGTAACTGCGCTCATTTTGCAGTTCACCGGTTCTCACGCTCAGCTGCTCTTCATACGCCTTTGCGGTATCGTGTATTTTCTGATCAAGCTTTTCGACAGTTTCTTTTGAGGCGGCCTCAAGATCATGGAGGCGCCGGGAGTAATCCGCGACGATCGGCCCAAAAAAACTGCGCTGAACGCTATATTCGCGCAGGATGGATTTCAGAAATGTGTCATCCTCTGAGAAACGCTCAAATTCCGGATCAATCAGTTGCCGGTAGACGTGGTCCGCCCAGGAAGGAAGCTTGGCCTGTCGATCAGACAGGCCCGTTTCGTTATGGTGACGCAGGCCCTGTTTCAGGGATTGTTCGATACGCAATTGCGAATCCGGATCGCGCCGGTCCAGAGTGATTTCCAGATCCCCTTCGAGCTGATCCAGAACCGATTGCGAATCGGTCAGAAGCCGGTCGTAACGCACAAAACTGCGACGCATGCCGCGCGTATCCCGCTCTGCGGCAAAATTGTAAGACAACCATACCAGAAGTGCTTTTTCCCTGGGGATTCGATTTCGCTCCATGAGAGAGCGAGCGACTTCGAGCGGATGACGCACCATTATAATGTACCGAGGATCGTAACCGGCCTGACGAAGTGCATTGTCCCAGAAAGGAGCGAGCAGGCTAATTCTGGGATCCTTGAGCATGATCGGCAGGTCGCTCTGGAACTCTCTGCCAATCAGGTGGACAGCTTCACGCAGCCGCGGCTTCAGCAAGCTCGCGCCCCGTGGTTTCACGGAATAGGCAAACGGCGAGTCCCAATGCAGGCCAAGCTGATCCAGCAAAGCATCATTAAATTCGACAATAGGGCGGGATTCCCAAAAGCCTTCAGGATTGTCATCGGCAGATGGCATCAGATTGCTTGGAAGCGACAAGCCACTGAGCGAAAGTGCTCGAGCCATTGCGGAGGTGCCGCTGCGATGCATACCGAGTGTTACGACCGCCTTTGCGTCGGAAAGAATGCCGTCATTCCTGTGCTTTAGGAGGTTTGATGTCTCCTGAACGTCCCGACCAAACAACAGATCACCCATTCCGCCCAAACTCCTGGTCACTCTCGACATTGAAACCAGAACTCTCCCTTTGCTCTGGTCTCTCTGGTTGGTCCGCTGGATTTACTTCCCAGCTGCTGAACCGCTCGGCCTGGTTTGAACTTGAAGCCGATACGGACCGGCGATTAACCAAACTGTGCATCCAGGCTACGCATTCCAGCCTGTATATGACGATTTCCTACTCTAATGGGTTAATCACCAATGTTGCCAGCCCGCCAGCTGAATATATCAGCCGACGTTTTTGACTGAGACTTCGCCGCCAATGGAAGGCACGCCTCTCCGAATGTCACTGTCTCTCCGGAGCTGCTCAACAGACCTCAAATCAGGCCAGGCTAGGAATTTGGTTTGAAAACAACAAGTGACTGTCCCCGAGGGTGCGTAAACTCCGTATCTTTGACGCTGGAGAGGCCAGCTCGTAAACCAATTTCTCTTATCTCATCCAGAGAGAGGTGATAGGGGTCCTGATCTGAAAACGTCACAACCCCCTCTTTGTGGGTGACTTTATCAACCGTCCGGTCGGGCGCAATAAAAAATGTCGCGAGCAATTTTCCGTCAGTAGACAGGGCGTCGGCCAGCACTTTGATGCCGTTCGACACTGATTCTCGGTCGAGATGGGTGAAGACAGAAAACGCGAGTACGAAATCGAATCGCCTCTCGAACGGTAAAGTCTGCGTGACGTCCGCTACCTTGAGTTGCGATCTTGGGCATCGGTTTTTCTGATCGGCGTCAAGTTCTGCGCGGTAGCCTGCCTCGATGAGGGAGTCATTGTAATCAAACCCAAAATAATTCCGGGGGTTCAGATGGCTGATCAAAAGGTGTCCGGCGCGAAGGGAGCCGCATCCTGCATCAAGAAGAGAATGACCAGGTGTCAGGCCATGCCTGACGACCGTTTTAAGCTGTAAGCCCGCGATCTCATCCCACAATCCGCCGACCAGATGACGGTGCCGATGTTTCTGCACGAGAGAATCGACTAATTTTTTGTCAGTGTACCGGCTGCTCACGCCTTTTTAGCCTCCGGAATGTGCATGATCGAGCGCCCTGATTATTGCCGCTATTACAGGAAGTCAAAAGCTTTCATCACTGTTGACACAATCTCGGAAAGACCTCTAAGACAATTCAGAGCAGCTGACTGCTGCTTTTGACGTTTGCAGGTGTTCGTGGGTGAACGCCAAGCTCAGTTTGGCTATTTGGGGAGTTCTCAATGTC
>CETS01048719.1_pt1 | contig 30280 bp, 26 predicted proteins | sample 356391 | NCBI WGS metagenome assembly CETS01 (sample SAMEA2622673, study PRJEB7988) | marine metagenome | isolation source: saline water (ENVO:00002010), including
TGGCGCGCTCTGGTTCCGGGCTGGCGCCCCATTGAAGCCAATTATGCTGGGCGGTGGTCAGGAACGGTCCTTGAGATCGGGTACTGAGAATGTTTCTGGTATCGGTGGCTTTGGCGCCGCGATCGACGTGACCGCAGAATTGACCGGCGTAGAGCGGGTTCAAGAAATTCGCGACCGGTTCGAGGCTTTGGTTGAGGCGAGTGCGCCTGTGACCATTTTCGGCAAAACCTCAGAAAGATTGCCAGGAACCAGCAATCTGGCACTTGAAGGTTTCAAGAGCGAGACTCAGGTAATGGCTATGGATCTGGCAGGTGTTGCCGTATCCGCCGGTTCGGCCTGCTCCAGTGGAAAAGTTAGACAATCAGACGTACTGATCGCTATGGGAGTGCCAGACGAGCTTGCGGGCTCTGCAATCCGGGTCAGTTTTGGCTGGGCATCGACACTGGCTGACTCAGAAAAAGCAGCTGAATCATGGCTGGCTGCAGCAAAGCGTGCCGTACCGAGCGCGTTTAAGGAGAGTACATAATGGCTGATGGAGCTCCATCCGCTGAAGACATCCGCGTCAAAGAGGGAATCGACAAGAAAACTGTCGAGGCTGCTCAAGCGCTTGAGTCCAAGAACTACTCTGCCGGCTTTTCGACAGAGATTGAGCAGGAATTCGCGCCGAAAGGCCTGAACGAAGATATCGTTCGGTTTATCTCTGCGAAAAAAGAAGAGCCGGAATGGATGCTGGAATGGCGCCTGAAGGCATTTCAGCGCTGGCTGCAAATGGAAGAGCCTGACTGGGCGAAAGTGAATTATCCGCCGATCGATTATCAGGACGCCTATTATTACGCCGCGCCGAAAACTGGTGCGAAGTATGAGTCGATTGACGATGTACCCGAAGAGATTCTGGAGACTTACAAGAAGCTAGGCATCCCGCTGAAAGAGGCAGAGGTGCTTCTGGGCGTGGAAGGTGCTGCGGAAACGGCTGCTGACGCTCGAACCGATGACAAGCCCAAAGTGGCCGTGGATGCTGTGTTTGACAGTGTGTCTGTCGCAACCACTTTCCAGAAAGAGCTCAAACAGGCTGGCGTGATCTTCATGTCGATCTCGGAAGCCATTCGCGAATATCCTGATCTGGTGAAGCAGTATCTCGGCACTGTGGTGCCGCAGTCGGACAATTATTTCGCGACACTCAATTGTGCGGTGTTCTCCGATGGCACCTTTGTATACGTCCCAAAGGGCGTGCGTTGCCCGATGGAGCTTTCCACTTATTTCCGGATGAATGCTCAGGGTACGGGACAGTTCGAGCGGACGTTGATCATCGCTGAGGAGGGGGCTTACGTCTCCTATCTTGAAGGCTGCACAGCGCCGATGCGCGATGAAAATCAGCTTCATGCTGCCGTGGTTGAGCTCGTTGCGCTCGACGATGCCGAGATCAAATACTCGACGGTGCAGAACTGGTGGCCAGGCGACGAAGAGGGCAAAGGCGGGGTTTATAACTTCGTGACCAAGCGCGGCGACTGCCGCGGCGCACGCTCCAAGATTTCCTGGACGCAGGTCGAAACCGGTTCAGCTGTGACCTGGAAGTACCCAAGTTGTATTCTGCGCGGCGATGACAGTGTTGGCGAATTCTACTCGATTGCTGTCACCAATGGTCGTCAGCAGGCCGATACCGGCACGAAAATGATCCATCTCGGCAAGCGGACGAAGTCGCGGATCATTTCCAAAGGCATTTCCGCCGGAAAGTCAGACCAGACCTATCGCGGGCTCGTCTCGGTGCATAAGAAGGCTGAGAAGGCGCGTAATTTCACCCAGTGTGACTCGCTGCTGATTGGCGATAAATGCGGCGCGCACACCGTGCCGTACGTCGAAACTAAGCGCGCGGACGCGCAATTGGAGCACGAAGCCACAACAACCAAGCTCTCAGATGACCAGCTCTTCTATGTCCGTCAGCGCGGGCTTGGTGAAGAGCAGGCGGTGGCTCTGCTCGTGAACGGCTTTGTCCGGGATGTGATCCAGCAGCTTCCAATGGAGTTTGCCGTCGAAGCGCAAAAGCTTCTGGAGGTTAGTCTGGAGGGTAGTGTCGGCTGATGTCACAGACCTATTGGTTCAAAAAGCGTACCAGCGCACTCGATTTTGGCCGGCCGGCCAGCTGGCAGGGCTGGGTCGCTTTGCTGATTGCGGTTTTTCTCGTTGCCATTCTGGCCCAAATGCTCGGCAAGTGGGCCATTGCCGGTTTTCAACCTCTGGCCATGGGCATCTGGGTTTTTGCACTCGCATTCGTGGTTCTGGGTGCCTTCATCAAGCTTTGTAATATGAAGTCGCCACCCCCAAATACAGATCTCTGATCACAGGCTTTGTTATGCTGAAAATTGAAAATCTCCACGCTTCCGTTGGTGAAGGCGAGGACACAAAAGAAATTATCAAGGGTTTGTCGCTGGAAGTTCCGGCCGGCGAAGTCCATGCGATTATGGGACCGAATGGTGCCGGTAAATCGACGCTGTCTTATCTTTTGACGGGGCGCGATGGATATGAAGCCACGAGCGGAAGCGCTTCGTTCAAAGGCGAAGACCTTCTTGAGCTGGAGCCCGAAGAGCGAGCCGCCAAAGGCGTGTTCCTGTCGTTTCAGTATCCGGTTGAAATCCCGGGTGTGCCGATTTTAACCTTCCTTCGGACGGCGCTGAATTCGCAGCGTAAACTGCGCGGCGAACACGAGATTTCTGCGGCTGATTTCCTCAAGAAATCCAGAGAGGTTGCTGCAAACCTTAAGCTGACGCCTGATATGCTGAAGCGCTTTCTGAATGTCGGCTTTTCGGGCGGCGAGAAGAAGCGGCTCGAAGTGTTCCAGATGATGATGCTGGAGCCTGACTTCCTGATTTTGGACGAAACCGATTCCGGCCTCGATATTGATGCACTGAAGGTGGTTGCTGACGGTGTGAACGCGCTGCGGTCACCAGATCGCGGTATGCTGGTCATCACGCACTATCAGCGTCTGCTCGATCACATCCAGCCAGACAAGGTTCACGTCATGGCAGATGGTCGTATCGTGACGACCGGTGGTCCGGAACTGGCTCAGCGTCTTGAAAAAGAAGGTTATGACGGTGTGTTGTCGGAGGCGGCGTAATGACTGCGCTTCGCAATCTGTTCAAAAACCCCACCACAGCTGAACTTGAGTTTCTGGAGCGGCACGGGCGATTGCCTGAGTCCGCACAGCGTGAGCGAAATTTTGAGGCTTTTGCCTCGACGGGCCTTCCGCATCGCCGCGTTGAAGCCTGGAAGTGGAGCGATGTTCGCAACGCGCTTCCACAACTGCCTGACGCAATCGGTGGGGACACGTTTGATACTCCTTTCGAGAAGATCGAGGGTGCCATCACATTCACCTTCGATGACAACGGATGCAGCTATCCTGACGATTTGCCGAATGGACTGCGTGTATTCGAGCAGGATGCCGGACAGGCCCTAGGTGGTGCAGAAGAGTTGCCGCTGGCAGCCCTTGGCGCAGCGCTGGCAAGCGATCCCGGTGTTCTGATGGTGGAGGTGTCGGAAACCATTCAGGCGCCAATCCACCTCAATTTCGCGAGCCGAAAACCAGTACAGTTTTCCCGTATCGTTTTTGTGCTCCGTGAGGCGGTCAGACTGTCTGTCTATGAAACGCATACGCGATCAGGCGGCTTTTCCAGCAATCTGATTGAATACGGTCTGGAAGACGGAGCCGAGCTTTCTCGGACACTGTATCAACGCGCGTCGAATGATGCTGTCCAGGTATTCACTGGACTGGTGCATCTGAATGCGGGCGCAAAGCTGACGCAGTCCGGACTTGGATTTGGTTCGAAGCTTTGCCGCAATGAGACGCGTGTGTTTCATCATGGTGACGGGGCTCACGCGGTACTGAATGGCGCTTATCTGATCGGAGACGGCTATCACTACGATCAGACCAGTCTGGTGCGTCACTCAAAGCCTGACTGTACGACGGAACAGCTTTGCAAAGGCGCCGTGACTGAAGGCGGTCGCGCGGTGTTTCAGGGTAAATTCTATGTGGCGCGCAAGGCGCAACAGACGGCTGCGCAGATGGGGCATCACGCGCTTCTGCTTGAAGATGGTGGTGAGGTGGATGCCAAGCCTGAGCTTGAAATCTATGCGGACGACGTTGAATGCGCCCACGGCAACACTGTCGGCGCTTTGGACAATGACGCGTTGTTTTATCTCCGGCAGCGCGGTCTGACTGAAGCCACAGCACGCGCCGTGCTGACAGAAGCCTTTATCGCCGAGGCTCTCGAGACAGCGCCGGAAGATGTGCGCGAGGCACTGATTGAGGAGGCACGCCAATGGCTGATGACGGCGGAAAGCTGAGACAGGGCTTTGATGTTCATGCGGTCCGCGAAGCCTTTCCGATCCTGCGGCGCGAGGTGAATGGCAAACCGCTGATTTATCTCGACAGTGCGGCATCGGCTCAAAAGCCGCTCGCGGTCATTGATGCGTTTTCAGATCAGATGAAGACGGCATATGCCAACGTGCATCGCGGTCTCCATACGCTGGCAAATGAAACAACTGCCGCTATGGAAGCGGCGCGTGGTGACGTCGCGCAGTTTCTGAATGCGGCCGAAGTCGAGGAAATCATTTTCACGAAAGGTGCCACCGAAGGCATTAATCTGGTGGCAAGCGGTCTGGCAGCGCAAATCCAGCCGGGAGATGAAATCATCCTGTCGGTCATGGAGCACCACGCCAATATTGTACCCTGGCATTTCCTGAGAGAGCGTCACGGGGCCGTTTTAAAATGGATCCCTGTTCTCGAAGATGGCTCGCTCGATATGGAAGCTTATCGCGACGCCTTTTCCGACCGCACGCGGTTTGTGGCGCTGTCGCACATGTCGAATGTTCTGGGCACAGTGACCGACGCTAAGGCGATTGTTGATATCGCTCATAAGGCCGACGTTCCGGTGCTGCTGGATGGTTGCCAGGCAGCTGTACATTCGAAGGTCGACGTCCAGTCAATTGGTGTGGATTTCTACGTGTTCTCACCACACAAGCTCTATGGCCCCTCAGGCGTTGGTGTTCTCTACGGTAAGCGCCGTGCACTCGAAGCGCTTCGCCCCTATCAAGGTGGGGGTGAGATGATCGAGACGGTTACGCTCGATGGGATCACCTATGGTGACATTCCCCATAAGTTTGAGGCCGGAACGCCGCCCATCCTCGAGATCATTGCCCTGGGGGCTGCCATCTGTTGGCTGAATGGTTTTGACCGAGATGCGATCCATCATCACGAAATGTCTCTATACGAAGCTGCCTATGATCAGCTCTCGAAAATCAATCGCCTGAAGATACATGGAACAGCGCCCGGAAAAGGCAGCGTGCTCTCTTTTTCTGTCGAGGGTGCGCACCCACATGATATCTCGCAAATACTTGACAAATATGGTGTGGCAATTAGAGCCGGACACCATTGCGCCCAGCCATTGATGACCCATCTGGGAGTTAGCGCTACGGCGCGCGCAAGTTTTGCGATGTATAATACGCTCGAAGAAGTGGAGGCGTTTTCAGAAGCGCTCTCCAAAACACTTCGAATGCTTGGATAAGGTCGGATATGTCAGAAGAAGTCATTCATCACGATCTGATCGATGTCACCGGTCAGTCGGATGGCGACAAAGCCGAAAAGAAAGCCTCGTCCATTCCTGAAGAGGAACTGGCGAAGATTACGGATGCGTTGATCGCAGCTTTCAAGACGGTTTTTGACCCAGAGATTCCGGTCGATATTTATGAGCTTGGGCTGATTTATACGGTCGATATCGACGATGACCGCAATGTCCAGATCGATATGACCCTGACAGCACCGGGTTGTCCGGTCGCCGGGGATATGCCGGGATGGGTAGAGAACGCCGCTCGCGGCGTTGACGGGATCCAGGATGTGAAGGTGGATCTGGTTTTTGATCCACCCTGGGATGTCTCTCGCATGTCAGATGAAGCGCGCCTCGCCTTGAACATGCTCTAGGCATGTCTCATCTCTGTGGAGAAGGAACAGCAAATGAGCAGACGACCAAGACCAAAACTCGTAACCCTGAGCGACGCTGCAGCGAACCGCGTTCGTGAAATCATGGACGCCAAAGGGCAGGGGTATCTGCGCGTTGGCGTCAAGAATGGCGGCTGCGCCGGCATGGAATACGTGATGGAATATACCGACGCGCCGGCTCAGTTTGATGAAGTTGTCGAGGACAACGGCGTCAAAATTGTCGTTGATGCGAAAGCCGTGCTTTTCCTTCTCGGTTCAGAGGTCGATTACGAAATCACGCCGCTGCACGCCAAGTTCGTCTTTAAAAACCCGAATCAGACGGATGCGTGTGGCTGCGGAGAAAGTGTGACGATTCTTCCTGCCGCAGCCGAAGGCTGATTCAGCTTGCGGGCTTGGCTGCCGTTTTCGGGCAGCCTGCGATGAACTCCTTCATCGCTCCGTCAGCAGCCGGCAAGGTGAGGGCATAATCATCAAGCGAGCGGAACGACAGAGCGACCTCATCGCCTGAGAAGATGGCGTTGAGAAGCGTAATCCCAACCTCGGTATCCCGGACTTCAATCGTGCCGTTCTGCGCCTTCCAGCGCCATGTGTGCCCAAGAGGTTCGTGACCCGCCACGGTGACCGTTCCATAGTGCTTGTGGCTCATGCTCTGCTTGCGAGTGACCTGAGGCACCAATTCTTCTTCCGGTTCATAAACCAGCACAGAATAAAGACCGATATCTTCACCACAAGCAAATGCGAGGGCCGGTCCCTGCGCGCTTCTGGCGGTAATGATTGTTGCTGCCGAACCGGCATCACGGGATAGTTCTGATAGCGTCCAGCCGTCTGAAATCGTGGTCTGCGCCTCATCCTTTGCATTTGCCAGCGCAGTAGAACTCAGACCTGCAGCGATTGCCGCGCAGAGCAGATGTTTAGTAAATCTCATTGAGAGCGTCCCTCACGAAACGCCGCCTAACCCCTCAAGCGTCATATCGATATACAATAACTCTCGTTAAATGACCAGAGTCAAATCGACCGTGCGGAGAAAAATTTGGTTCAGATGGAGTTAGGCACGACTGCGGGCCTTATAAGAAGACAGGCCGATTAGTCGAGATCATCTGCGCGGGTGCAGAGTATCGCCATAATCGCGGTCACCATGTCTTGCTTGTATCGAGACAGAGGACCATCGAGACGATTATAGACTTTGTTCTGACCTGTTTGAGTGATCACACCAAGACTCATAGCAGCCAAGATCCGGGCATCGCCCTTCGGAATGTGCCCGTTGTCCATGAGATCCGTGATCATCGTTTCGGCGAGTGAGACAGGGTCATCTTCGCGTTTGATATCCTGCTTGAGGAAGCGGTTCATGAACAAGAGATGGTAGCAACACGCATCCCAGTTTTCGTCTGCGAGCGTGCAGTAAGCTCCGACGATTGCTTCTACCCTGGATTTGAGATCATTCCCTGCGAGCGCAGCTTCGATCAGTAGTTTGGACATCGTGTCATGTATGTCCATGAACAAACCTTCTGCGAGTTCGTCCTTTCCTTTGTAATGGCGATAGAGCGCGCCTTCTGAGACACCAGCCCGCTCTGCGATCTGACGCGTCGTAGCCGCGTCAATCCCTTCCGCGATGAACAGCTCAATCGCAGCTTTTTCGATCTTGGGCTTTGCGTTGCGAGTTCTGGGTCGTGGCGGCATGGTTTTCTCCAGCCAGAGAGCTAACACTAGCGGCAACTGTGCACAAGTGAGCATTCACTTACCGAAGTGACTGCTCCAAATTCTTTGCAAGTAGAGGGGAGGCTTTTTATGCTGCTTGGGTACGCTCAGGGCGGTCCGCGACCACCTGATTGCGGCCATTTCGCTTTGCAGAATAGAGATTCTGATCAGCTCGCCGGATAATGGTCGCCGACGAATCATCGGCTTTGAGCTCCGTGACACCAAAGGAAATCGTGACATTGCCGAGCGATTCGTTAGTGGATTTCCGCTTGAGCTTTTTCACTTCTACCGCGCGACGCATACGTTCGAGCACAGGGATGGCCTCATGGCAGGTAATTCGGGGCATGATGATCACGAATTCTTCGCCGCCATATCGGGCCACAAGGTGGTCTTTAAGGACCAGACGGTCGAGCGTTGCAGCCACAAACCGAATGACCTGATCGCCTGTCTGATGGCCCCAATTGTCATTGAAGGATTTGAAGAAGTCGATATCGCAAATCGCCAGCGTCAGAGGATATTGCAGATTCCGAGATTCCTGGATTCGATAACGCAGCATATTGTCAAACTGCTTGCGGTTCGCGACGCCCGTCAGTGAATCAGTAAGTGCTTCGGTGCGGATCAGCTGAAGATGATCGCGCAGTTCGCTGATTTCGTTAGAAGATTCTTCAAGACGCTTGCTAAGCTCAGCATTTTGCTTGGACATGTCGTGGGTCGCCTGAGACAGGCGTGACACAATCTCTATGAGTTTGTGGCCGTCGAGTGTTTCGGCTTCGAGCGCTTGGGCGGCGTTATCCAGGCTTTCATTGAAAGCATCCGTGCGTGTGCCGGCCAGGTTGAGCGCCTGCAGCGCTGCGGTGAGCTCGGTTGTAAGTTTGTCCCCCGTCTGAACGACATGCGTTCCCAGGCGTGAGGAGTTGAAATATTTGTCGTAGAGTTCTTCGAGCTGTTGCTCGTCAAGTCTGCCGGTCTCGCCGATCGCAACCCTGATTTCATCGTTAAGTCCGGGGGTCCAGTTGTTCTGGTAGTGAAGCCAGAGCTCGTAGTTTTGAGGCGAAGCAACCAGCTCGTGATCGATTATACTATCGATTGCGGAGTGGCCTTTTTCCCGACCCGATTCGCCTGTTAGTTCATCGAACTTCATTTTGAATGTCCGTCCCGTAATACCTCAACACGGACATTCAACACCAAAAAGGTAAAGGTAAAGAAAAGTAGGCTCGGAGTTTTCTCGCCAATGGGAAAAGCTCTCGTAATACCTGCTTCAAGGCTGGCGCCCGCGAATACCTTGCGCCTAGACTTCCTTAAGAAGGAAAGCGGGAACGTGATCTCCCAGTCCGACCACTGGGCCTGATGGAGCGGGGGGTAGAAGTTCCCCGTCACCACGTGGCTCGGATTTGCGCGATCTCTTCGGCTTGTCTTGCGCTGCCGATTTTGAAGGCTTTTCGGACGAGGATGATCTTGGAGATTTTTCGCCTCGTGACGACGACCGCTTAGACCCGCGAGAAGAAGGAGAAGGCTGGATCTGGTCCAGTTCTTCTTCCAATCCCTCTGGCATAAAGGGCTCTATGTCTTTTTCGACCCGCTTTTTGACGGCGTCCCAGAGCTTTTCGTCTTCCGGGCATACAAGTGTGAATGACTCGCCTTTGCGTCCGGCCCGACCGGTTCGGCCGATACGGTGGACATAGTCGTCAGAATTCGGTGGCGGTGAATAGTTGAACACATGACCGACCGCAGGAATATCAAGCCCGCGCGCTGCCACATCACTTGCCACCAGGAGCTTGAGATCTCCGGCGCGGAAACGATCAAGAGTTTGCGTCCGGTGAGATTGCGCCAGGTCGCCATGAATGGCTGCGGCGTCATGGCCGTGTTTGGCCAGTGATTTGGCAACGATGTCGACTTCGGTTTTCCGGTTGCAGAAAACAATCCCGTTTATGACGTCGCGGCTTTCAATGACTTTGCGAAGCGCAGTGCGCCGCGCCTTGTGATCATTCATCTTCAGCTTCACGACGAATTGCTCGATCGTTGAGGCCGTTTCAGCCGGACGAGACACTTCGATCCGCTTCGGGTTGTCCTGAAATTGTTCGGCCAACTTGCTGATTTCAGGCGGCATCGTCGCCGAGAAGAGCATTGTCTGACGCCGTGGTGGAAGCATACGGCAGATCTTCTCAATATCCGGGATAAAGCCCATGTCGAGCATGCGGTCGGCTTCATCAATGACAAGCATCTCAACGCCTGTGAGCAGAAGTTTGCCGCGCTCAAACTGGTCAATCAGGCGGCCTGGCGTTGCAATGAGAACGTCCACACCCTGCATGAGCGCGCGATCCTGATCACCGAATGAAACACCGCCAATGAGCAGCGCCATGGAGAGCTTGTGGTTCACGCCATATTTTTCGAAGTTTTCCGCAACCTGCGAGGCGAGCTCTCGTGTCGGCTCAAGAATGAGACTGCGCGGCATGCGTGCTCTGGAGCGACCGCTGGCAAGCCGGTCAATCATTGGTAGCACGAAGGCCGCCGTTTTGCCGGTACCGGTCTGGGCAATGCCCGTGACGTCACTCATGCTGAGGACAGACGGAATCGCCTGAGCTTGAATCGGTGTGGGCTCAGTGTAGCCAGCAGCTGAAATAGCATTGAGCAGAGGCTCACTCAGACCTAGTTGTTCAAACGTCATATAATTCAGAAAATTCCGTGATTGCGGTTTCGGGTGGAAATTAGCGCTGACGGCTACAAACCGTCAAATACTGCGCGCTTCTAACATGTCAAACATGATCTGGATATGCTCTGATATCAGACAAATGTGTTCGATTTACTACTTTGGTGTTTCTGCAACACTCATTTACTCTAAAAGAACTAGCGCAGAGTAATCAGATATCCAGTTCTTCGACGAACTGAGCGTTGTCTTGAATGAAGCGGAATCGAAGCTCAGCTTTTTTGCCCATCAGCGTCTCGACCAGTTCTTCAGGCGTCAGGTCTGTATCTTCGGGAATAACAACGCGCGCCAGAGTGCGAGTCGCCGGATTCATGGTTGTCTCTTTCAATTGCGCTGGCATCATTTCACCAAGGCCCTTGAAGCGGCCGATCTCGACCTTTTTACCAGCAAAATCAGATTCGATGAGCTCATCTTTGTGAGCGTCATCCATCGCATATCTTGTTTTGGAGCCTGCTGAGAGTCGATAGAGCGGCGGCATTGCCAGATATAGCCGTCCTGCTTCAACCAGTTGCGGCATCTGGCGGAAAAAGAACGTCATAAGCAGCGCCGCGATGTGTGCACCGTCAACGTCAGCATCCGTCATGATGATAACGCGTCCATAGCGCAAAGCTTCTAGATCGAACTTCTTTCCAAGCCCACAGCCAAGCGCAAGCGAAAGGTCAGAGAGTTCCTGGTTCTTCGCCAGCTTGTCGGAGCTCGCATTGGCTACGTTGAGGATTTTACCACGCAGTGGAAGGATAGCCTGTGTCTTCCGGTCACGCGCCTGTTTCGCTGAGCCGCCCGCCGAGTCACCCTCAACAAGAAAGATCTCTGTGTCATCGGGGTCATTGCTGGCGCAGTCGGCCAGCTTGCCGGGCAGCCGAAGTTTACGCGTGGCCGACTGCCGACTGACTTCGCGCTCTTTACGACGTCTCAGCCTGTCATCAGATTGCTGAACAACCCACTCAACAAGCTTGTCAGCTTCTTTCGGTGAGGCGGCGAGCCAGTGGTCAAACCGGTCACGTACGGCATTTTCGACAAGTCGGAAGGCGGCTGTGGTCGAAAGTTTGTCTTTCGTCTGTCCCTGGAATTCCGGATCGGGAATGAAAACAGACAGAAGAGTCCCCGACGTGCCGATCACGTCTTCAGCTGTGACCTGGCTGATCTTTTTGACGCCTTTCAGGTCACCATAGGCGCGCAGACCTTTCGTGAGCGCCGAGCGCAGACCAGCTTCGTGTGTCCCGCCTTCGTGTGTTGGGATGGTGTTACAGAAGGAGCGAACCTGGCTGTCGGCTTCGCCAAAACCCTGAGGTGTCCAGCAGAGCGCCCATTCAACCTTTCCGGATTTGCCGGCATCGACTTTTCCGGTGAAGGGGCTCTCGGTGATGAGCCGTTTGGATGACGTCCATTCAGCGAGTTGATCAGCCAGGCCATTTGGATAGTGAAGCACCATTTCAGCTGGCACTGAGTCATCGCCGGGGAGCAGGGATGGATCGCAATGCCAGCGAATTTCAACGCCGCTCTGCAGATAGGCCTTGGACTTGGCCATCTGGAAAAGCCGTTTCGGGCGGAAGGTCGCTTTTTCTCCGAAAATCTGGTGGTCTGGCTTGAACCTGACAGTCGTGCCGCGCCGATTGCTTGTCGCGCCGACCATTTCCAACTTTGTCTGAGGCACGCCGCGCTCAAAGACCTGTCGATAAAGCTGGCGGTTGCGCGCCACTTCAACCTCGACCCGTTCTGACAGAGCGTTCACCACCGAAATACCGACACCGTGAAGGCCGCCTGATGTCTCATAGGCGCTTGAGGAGAACTTCCCGCCAGCGTGCAGCACGGTCATGATGATTTCGAGCGCAGACTTGTCTGGAAATTTCGGGTGCGGATCCGTTGGAATGCCGCGACCATTATCGCTGACCGTCAGAAAACCGTCGGTGGAAAGGCTGACATCAATCCAGCTGGCATGGCCAGCAACGGCTTCATCCATCGAGTTGTCGAGCACTTCGGCAAACAGGTGATGCAGAGCGCGTTCATCCGTGCCGCCAATATACATGCCGGGACGGCGTCGCACGGGCTCCAGGCCCTCAAGGACCTCGATATCCTTGGCGGAATAGCCGTCAGCGTCATGTTTTTGTACGTTGGGAGAACTGGACATATTCTGATCTTATCTGAGTCGCGAAGAACAACCATTCAACACTGGTGATATCGAAGTTGACAACGCCGCTTGCACACTCGTTGGAACTTCCCTGTGGACTAGTGCTTCCCAACAGGCTCGTCAAAGCATCTGTCAGCGAGGGCCTTGGCACAACGGAAGGCGGCGTCTCTGACCGGTTGCTGACATTGTATGACTGGTGGGCGGAAAGCGGCGCCGGCACGCTGATCACGGGCAATGTCATGGTTGATGGCCGGTACAGGGAACACCGACAGAATGTGATCGTGGATGCGGCGATATCCCGGGAGCAACGCAAACAGCTGGGCGATTGGGCAAGTCACGCAAAGGTCAGCGGCGCGCGAGTGATTCTCCAGCTGTCTCATCCGGGGGCACTGGGGCGCGTTGAAGGCGCAAGGCGCGCAGTCGCACCATCGGCCATGCAGCATGCTGCGAGACGACTTTCAGTCTTTCCGAGGACGTCGCCGAGAGCACTCACTGAAGATGAGATCAAATCCATTATTTCGGCTTTCGTCCGCGCTGCGGAGGTTGCAGAGGGGGTGGGGTTTGACGGAGTTGAAATTCAGGGTGGGCAGGGGTTTTTGATATCTCAGTTCCTGTCGCCACTGAATAACCGCCGGACGGATCAATGGGGTGGCAGCCTGGAAAACCGGTGTCGACTGTTGATTGAGATTGTTCAGAATATCCGAAAGACCGTTTCACCGACATTTGCCCTCGGCGTGACGCTCAGTGTCTCTGAGTTTGAGCCGGGAGGGTTCTGCTTTGAAGATTGTCTTGAGGTCGTCGACTGGCTCAATCAGGAAAAGGTCGATTTTCTGGAGTTCAACGGTAGTGACCATATCGAGCGCACACATAGACCTGACAGCGAGCATATCGCGGCGAACCGACTGAACTTTGAGGGCGGGGGGTATGTCATCGAATATGCGCGCGCTGTGAAGGATCGTGCCTTGATGCCGATTATGTTGACTGGGGGGCTTCGTCACAAGGCAGGCATGGAAACCGCGCTCGATCATCAACGTGCCGACTTGCTTGGGCTGGGGCGGCCCTTCTGCGAGCAACCGCATCTTGGACATCAGTTGCTACGTGCACGGCCTGATTTCAGTTTCGGGCCCGATATCCAGGCGCCGCGTGGAGTCTCAAACACTGGCTTGATGAAAACACTTCAGCGGCATGCTGACCACAAGGCCGTCCATAAGCGGCTTCAGGCGCTCACTGAGAGCAAATACCGCCTATCTGATCACTCACGATAGCCGCGCCGCTGTTTCCAGCTCCACGGCAGGTAGCCGCGCTCCGGCGGCGCGGTCTGTTCAAACGTGGTCGCTTCTGAAGCGTTCGGCGCCTCTTCAAGTTGAACAGGGCAGTTCTGGAGCTCGTTTGATAGACTTTGGGCGCGCTCAGCGAAGCGTTCGGCGCGATAAACGAGCGCTGGATCAGATCGCCAGCCGCCCTGCGCGTAGTATTTTGGACCGCGCTTCCAGACAATATACATCCCAGCGGCATCGCCAGGCATTAGGCCAGCATATTGGGCCGCTGAAGACACATACCATCCGATGAAATCAGAAAAGTCGGAGAGCTTCTTGTAAGAGGCATGAGTGTTTCCGGTCTCATGCTCGTATCGCCGCCAGGTGGCGTCGAGATAGCCGGGCGGTATGGCAGGGCGCTTGCGTGATGTGTTCAGCCAATACGGTATCCAGGCCGATGGGAGTGAACCTGCTTCAATACCCCATTCTTCCGAGATGAGCGCGAGTTGAGCTTCAGCCGAGACGCCCCAGCGTCGTTCGGTGTCTTCGAATTCTGATAGCCATTGTGGCCGGCGATCCTTCACTTCGCATGACAAGGACGCAGGCGCATTTTCTCCCGCCGCGCTACCCCATGGAAGCGCGGCCAGTGCAAGCACGTAGGCCGAAAACTTCAGTCGATGCATTTTGATCTCCGTTGATCAACCATCCCACGGAGGTGCAAACAAAAAGCAAACCGCCAGCTTTGCAGCTGGCGGTCGCGGTTTTGATGAATGTCGTTTGAAGGACTGAGAGGATCAGACCTTGTAGTACATTTCGAATTCGACCGGGTGCGGATGCATCTCGAAAGCGAGAACTTCTTCCATTTTGAGGTCGATATACCCGTCAATCTGGTCGTCGTCGAAGACGTTACCTGCCGTGAGGAATTCACGGTCAGCGTCCAGAGATGCAAGGGCCTCACGAAGCGAGCCGCAAACCTGTGGGATAGATTTCGCTTCTTCAGGCGGCAGGTCGTACAGGTCCTTGTCCATGGCGTCGCCTGGGTGGATCTTGTTCTGGATGCCGTCGAGGCCAGCCATAAGCAGAGCGGCAAACGCGAGGTATGGGTTTGCGCCCGGGTCTGGGAAGCGTGTTTCAATACGCTTTGCTTTCGGCGACGAACCGTAAGGAATACGGATGGAAGCCGAGCGGTTGCGAGAGGAGTAAGCCAGCATGACCGGCGCTTCGAAACCTGGGACCAGACGCTTGTAAGAGTTGGTCAGCGGGTTTGTGAGAGCGTTCAATGCTTTCGCGTGCTTGATGACGCCGCCGATGTAATAGAGGCAGGTCTCGGACAGGTCAGCGTAGAGGTCACCGGCAAAAGTCGGTCCGCCGTCTTTCCAGATGGACTGGTGAACGTGCATGCCTGAGCCGTTGTCGAGATACATTGGCTTCGGCATGAATGTTGCCGACTTGCCGTAAGAAGCTGCTACGTTGTGCACGACATATTTGTAGTCCTGAACGCGGTCGGCCATTTCCAGCAGCGTTCCGAATACCATGCCGAGTTCGTGCTGGCCTGGCGCAACTTCGTGGTGCTGCTTCTCTGGCTTCATGCCGAGCTCTTTCATGACAGAAAGCATCTCAGAGCGCATGTCTTGTTCAGAGTCGACTGGCGGGACTGGGAAGTAACCCCCTTTTGGACCCGGGCGGTGGCCCATATTGCCCATCTCGTACTCTTTGTCGGTGTTGACCGGCAGCTCGGTAGAGTCGAACTGGTAGCCGGTTTTATGCGGCTGAATAGACCATTTCACGTCGTCGAAGACGAAGAATTCTGGCTCTGGACCGAAATAAGCCGTGTCGCCGATACCCGTGGATTTTAGATACATTTCCGCTTTCTTGGCGGTCATGCGTGGGTCACGGTTGTAAGCGTCCATCGTGCCTGGGTTGAGGATATCACACTTCACAGTCATGGTGGTCTGCTGGAAGAACGGGTCAATCTTCGCGGTAGACGCGTCTGGCATGAGAACCATGTCGGACTCGTTAATGGCTTTCCAGCCCGCGATGGAGGAACCATCGAACATGGTGCCGTCTTCAAACATGCTTTCATCCACGGCATCGGCCGTGAATGTCACGTGCTGCAGTTTGCCACGGACATCAGTGAAACGCAGATCGACGTACTCAACGTCTTTCTCTTTGATCATTTTAAGTGCGTCGTTAGACATTAATTCCCTCCGGATTTCGGTTGCTGTCTATTCACGTGAAAAAATCAGATTGCGGAATTTCCCCGTTCGCCCGTCCTGATCCTCACCACATCGTCTATTGTAGACAGGAAAATCTTGCCGTCGCCAATCTTTCCTGTCTGCGCCGTCTTTGTAATCACAGAAATCGCTTCTTCCGCCATTTCATCGGTCACGATGAGCTCAATTTTCAGCTTCGGAAGAAAATCGACGACGTATTCAGCGCCGCGATAAAGCTCCGTGTGACCTCTCTGGCGACCAAAACCTTTCGCCTCCACAACTGTCATCCCGTGCAGACCCAGCTCCTGGAGAGCGTCTTTCACTTCATCCAGCTTGAAAGGCTTGATGATCGCCTCAATCTTCTTCATCCCGACACCCTGTTGATTTTATTTCAGGCCATGTGGCCTAACATCACTGATGAAGTTGATAAGGGTGAGCAGGCCTCCTGCGCCGGGGTTTGAAACAGCTGATTAAAAAATGACCATTGGCGATTAAATAATGAACAGCGCGAACGCTCAGAGCGGTGTTCGCCAAATCGGGGAAATGAAATGATCTATCTGATACGGCATGGCGAACCACTTGCCGGATGGGGCGTTCACCCTGATCCTGGACTGAGCGAGCTGGGCCATTTGCAGGCCGAGAAAACGGCTCAAAAACTTTTGGGTCTGAATGCAACAAGCCTCGTATCGTCTCCCATGCTGAGGTGCCAGGAAACCGCTCAACACTTTGCAGAAGCCCTTGCGGCGGCGCCCTTGTCTCTGGAGGATCGAATCGCCGAAGTGGTGACACCTCCGACCGTTGACGATCGGCAAGCCTGGCTTCGTCAGATGATGAGTGGGACCTGGGACGAAGCGGGAGAGCAGCTGACCGGCTGGCGGGATGCGGCCTTTGAGTATGTCAGTACATTGCCCGAAAATACGGCTGTTTTCTCTCATTTTGTAGCGATCAATGCGATCGTCAGCAAAGTGATGGAAAGTAAGAATGTCAGGGTGTTTTCTCCCGGACACTGCTCAATCACTGTTCTGAAAAAGACTGACGCTGGTCTGACTGTTGATCAACTCGGCGATGAGGGCGGTCCGGAGATTCTTTAAGCCCAGGCAAAAAACCGGGTTGAATTGTCCGAAAAATATCGTCATACCGCCTGCTTTCGACGCGTGCGGATGTGGCGAAATTGGTAGACGCACCAGATTTAGGTTCTGGCGCCGAGAGGCGTGGGGGTTCAAGTCCCTCCATCCGCACCATCTTAATCTGACAATCGCTTTTTACTCGCCTCCGCGATGTAGCGCGCTCTGGGCCGCTGGCGCGGATGGGATTTGGCAATCCCATCGCATTCTGTAAAGGCGAACGCTTCAGGCCGCTAACGTGTGATGTTTGGCTATCAGTTGTCGCTTCCAGCCACACACTGATCACGTAGAGCCGCAGTTTCCTGTTTTGCGGCAGCAACCTCTCGCATTCGCAAGAAGTTCTGGATGGTGCTGCGCTCAATCTCGTCCTGTAGCTTAAGGCTGAGAAGCTTTTTCTCCGGTTCCAGTTCAGCAACTTGCTGACGCAAAGACACGAGCTCTGACTGGAGTTCTGCTTGATTTTCGATGAGCGGCGCTGACGACGTGCAGGCGACGCAGAAAACGGCCGAAGAAATAAGGATAGCGGCTTTCAACATATCAATTGCCAGTCTCTTGATCAGGTTTGCGGAATCTCAGGACGAACTGATCTGTTTTCCGGTTCAGGTCGCGTTCCATGATCTGGCGCGTCCTGTCGTCATCAGGGTTGCGAAGGAAATCGCCTTCAGCTTCCAGCACGAAGCCAGCGTCGAGGACTTGCTGCTTCACAATGTTTTCGTCGATCCTGTGAAGGGCGATTGTCTCATCGCCTGCACCTGGATTTGCAGCGTGATCTACGATGAAATAAATTCCGCCGGGTTTCAGAGCATCGAATGCGGCTCGGTTGACCTGATCAGCCATGGTCCGGACGTCATGATAATTTTGGGAAGTCCAGACGAGGTCGACTGGCTCAGGAACGTCTAACGCGCCGAAATTTCCTCTGATCATTTCGATATTTCCGTATGCAGGATCTTTGGACAGCGCTGCAGACAGAGGACCTCTCGGCTCGCTTCCCGGGAAGGTGTAGATTTTCCCTTCAGGCCCGACGGCCTTCGCAAGAATGCGCGTATAATAGCCGTTGCCCGGGATCATTTCGGCGATCGTCATGCCTTCGGAGACTTGGGCAAAAGCGAGCGTTTCAGCGGGTTTGCGCCGGTCGTCGCGGAATTGATCGAGGTCAGGCCTGTTGGAATCTTCCACTGCTGCCGCAATGTTCGCTGGAACGGGTGTCTGTGCCGAAGCCGGGGCGAGAACCGGCAAGACAGTCATTGCCATGCATATCCACGAATATTTCAATACGATCTCCAAACGCCAGGTAGCCAGGGTGAGCATGGGTCTTATCGGCCGAGACAGCCGACATAAAGCCCGCTCAGCAGTTGATGTGATGATGGGCTGGCGGGCAACTCACGATAAAGTGCAAGGGAAGAGGCCTGCCGAGGCCTGGCCATCTGATTCCGTATACTGACCGAATTCGTTGACCGTCTCGCCTTTTCGGCTTTTTCGCGAAGAAGCGGTGAGATCGTAACTCCGTCGCCAAATTTGTCCCAAGACGGCGGCGCAAGCTTGCACAATAAACAAATGAAATTGAACAACATTTAGGAAAAGCGGGCGATAAATCAGAGGGAAGCTCTATATCCTTTCGAAGCATTCGGGCTAGGGACAAAGCGCTTCCATGGATTATTTCGTCTATCTTACCTTGTTCGGCGCTGTGGCCTTGAGCATCGGCTGGGTCAAACAGATTGCTCAACGCATTTCGATCTCCTATTCCATTATCTATCTAGGTGTTGGAATTGCGGTTTATCTTCTGATTGACGACCTGCCCTGGACTTCCCCTTTCAGAGATCAGGCAATGACTAGCCACATCACCGAACTGATGGTGATTGTGGCGTTGATGGGGATCGGACTTAAGATTAACCGAAAATTGAGTTTTAGTGGCTGGCGAGCACCGTTCATGCTTGCCACGGTAGCAATGCTACTGACCATAGGCATTATCAGCGGCCTTGCTTATGCCTGGTTAGGGTTTGGGATAGCCTCTGCTGTTCTGCTTGGGGCGGTTCTGGCGCCGACTGATCCTGTTCTCGCGTCTGATGTGCAGGTGGAAGAGCCCAACAGCGAAAAAGATCATATCGTGAGGTTTTCTCTCACGGGGGAGGCGGGCATCAATGACGGCCTAGCTTTCCCGTTCACCTGGCTGGCTATAACCCTGGCTACATTGTCGCCAGCCAATGAGGGGTGGCTGGCGGAATGGTTTGCCTATGATGTGTGTTATCGCATTATCGTGGGCGTCGTTATTGGCTGGGTAGGCGGTAGAATTGTCACCTACCTGTTTTTCAAGCTCCCAGATGAGCTCAACATTACTGATATTCAGAGAGGGCTGGTTTCGCTTTCTGCGACCCTGTTCGTGTATGGGGTGAGTGAGCTATGCCATGGCTACGGATTTATTGCAGTGCTTGTGACTGCGGTAATCATTCGCAACTATTGTATGGAGCATGATTATCACACTGTTCTCCACGCTTTTATCGACCAGATCGAACATATTTTGCTGGCTGTGCTGTTGGTGATCTTCGGGGGTGCACTGACAGATGGATTGCTGAACGCATTAACTCTCACACACTTTATCTTTGCTTTGGTATTTGTCCTGGCTGTAAGGCCCCTGGCGGCCTGGATCAGCTTAACAGGTTGCAATATTGCCCACAAACACAGGGCAGTAATCAGCTTTTTCGGTATCAGAGGTATCGGATCGTTCTTTTATCTTTCCTTTGCCATGAAGGAAGCTGAATTTGCAGGCGCCGAAGAGCTTTGGTCGATAACCGCATGTATTGTGGTAATTTCCATCATCGTTCATGGCCTGAGCGCCGCGACTATCATGAAACGCCTGAAGATCTAGCGAAAGAAGCCAACCACTCATACGAAAAGTTTGCCTACGCCACGGCGAATACGGAACTCGCGTGATTGTGGTTGCTCCATAAAAAAAGACCCGCCGAGGCGGGCCTTTCTGCGTTGTTTTTCAGAGGTCAGACTAGTTGAAAGTCTCACCCTTCTCCGCCTTCTCCTTCAGGAGAGGTGAGATCGAGAAGTCATCGCCAAGCTTGTCTTCGTGTTTTTGGAGGCCTTCAAGAATGGTTTTGAGGCCAACCTGGTCGGCCCAGAACATCGGACCACCTGTGTATGGCGGCCAGCCATAACCGTTCATCCAGACAACATCGATATCAGATGCACGCTGGGCCATGCCTTCTTCAAGGATTTTGGCGCCTTCATTGACCATCGGATAGAGGCAGCGCTCGAGGATCTCCTGATCGTCAATGTCGCGCGGCGTGTTGCCGGATTTCTCGACAAAGCTGGCAATGATCTCTTCGGTTTCTTCAGATGGCGAACCGCGACGGGCGTCGTCATAGTCGTAGAAGCCTTTGCCGGTCTTCTGGCCACGACGTCCACGCTCACACAGGACTTCGCGAACTGTGGAAGACGACGTCTTTTCCGGATCCCAACCAATATCGAGGCCCGCAAGGTCAGCCATCTGGAAGGGGCCCATTGGCAGACCGAACTCGGTGAGGACGCGGTCGACATCCCATGGCTTTGCGCCTTCCAACAGCATTTGCTGAGCTTGCTGCTGGCGCTTGGCCAGCATGCGGTTGCCGATGAAGCCGTGGCATACACCGGAAACGACGGCCACTTTCCCGATCTTCTTGGCGAGCGCCATTGAAGTCGCGAGGACGCTGTCTGATGTCTTGTCGCCGCGAACGATCTCAAGAAGCTTCATGATGTTCGCTGGAGAGAAGAAGTGCAGGCCGATCACATCTTCCGGACGGGAAGTGACGGCTGCGATCTCATCGACGTTCAGATATGACGTGTTGGTTGCAAGGATTGCACCTTTCTTCACGACCTTATCCAGGTTGGTGAAGACGTCTTTCTTGATTTCCATCAGCTCGAAGACGGCCTCGATCACGAGATCGCAATCGCTGAGATCGTCCATTTCGAGAGTAGGTGTGAGAAGCGACATGGCTTTTTCGACCTGTTCGTCGGTCATGCGGCCACGTTTCGCGGTGTTCTCATAATTTTTGCGGATGAGGCCAACGCCGCGGTCAAGCGCCTCCTGCTGGCGCTCCAGAATGGTCACTGGGATGCCTGCGGACAGGAAGTTCATGGCGATACCGCCGCCCATCGTACCGGCGCCAAGTATGCCGACCTTCTTGATGTCGATCAGCGGGGTGTCTTTTGGCACGTCGTCGATTTTTGACGCGGCACGCTCTGCAAAGAAGACGTGGCGCAGCGCTTTTGACTGGTCGCCTGTGACGAGCTTTGTGAACAGTTCGCGCTCTTTCTTGAGGCCTTCTTCAAGCGGCAGCTCAACTGCGGCTTTGACGGCTTCAATACAGGCAAGCGGCGCCTCATAGCCGCGCATCTTGCGTGCATTCTTGTCCATGAAGTTCGAGAAGACGCTCGGGTCCGCTGCAGCTTCCTTGAGTTTGTCTGTGCGCTCGCCCGTGCGTGGAATGTCTTTCACGTCCGCGACAGATTTCGCGAACGCAATAGCTTCAGCTTCAAGTGAACCTTCATCGACGATCTTGTCGATCAGGCCAATGCTTTCTGCTTTCTTCGCATTGATTGGGTTGCCCTGAACAATCATTGGGAGCGCTTCTGCGACGCCAACCACGCGCGGAAGACGCTGCGTGCCGCCAGCGCCAGGAAGAATGCCCAGCTTCACTTCAGGGAGGCCAACCTTCGCGCTTGGAACAGCGATACGGTAATGACAGCCGAGCGCAACTTCGAGACCGCCGCCGAGGGCGGTCCCGTGAAGTGCTGCCACAACTGGCTTTGTTGAGGCTTCAATCGCATCAATGACTTCAGGAAGAGACGGGCCAACAGGCGGCTTGCCAAATTCAGTGATGTCTGCGCCAGCGTGGAAAGTGCGACCATCGCAGCGGATTACAACCGCCTTAACACTGTCGTCGCTGAGCGCTTCTTCTATACCAGCTTTCAGGCCAGCACGGACCGCCTGACCGAGCGCGTTAACGGGTGGATTGTCGGAAACGATGACGAGAACTTCACCATCCTTGTGCGTTGAAACAACACTCATTCGGAATCTCCTGTTTAAATTTCGTTCCCGGCTATCAAAGCGACGAGCGCCCTTCCGGAAATCTCCCCAAGTATTTCAGCTAGCTTGCTATCGCCATGCGATACACAAATAAACCCACTTTTTCGAAGTGCAAAAAATAAGTGAGCGCAGACAATGGCGTTTCAAAGGGTATTCGTGACGACCGTGAACGGGTGAACCTCAGTTATTGGCGCAAGACTTCTACGCGGAAGGCATGCCCGGGAAGCGGAAGAAGCTTGATCCAGCTGAGGCGCTGCTCGCCATATCACGCATGCTGGCAAAGAATTCGCGGCCCAGTCCAATGCCTGCTTTGTTTGGTCGGAAGACCGCAGGATCGCGGCTGTCAAACTCGGACTGATCACCGAGGAACAATAGCTCTCCGGTTTTCGCATCGAGCCGGACAAGGTCACCGTCCTTGAGCTTGGCAATCGGGCCGCCACGTACACCTTCAGGCGTCAGATGGATCGCCGCTGGTGTTTTGCCACTGGCTCCAGACATTCTGCCATCTGTGACCAGAGCGACCTTGAAGCCTTCGTCCTGGAGCGAGCCAAGGACAGGAGAAAGAGAATGAAGTTCTGGCATACCGTTCGCGCCGGCGCCCTGAAAACGGACAACGACTATGACGTCCTTATTAAGCTCGCCAGCCTGGAACGCTGTTTTGACATCCATCTGATCGTCAAAGACTCGGACGGGCGCTTCGATCACATGGTGCTCTGTCTTAACGGCAGATACCTTGATGACACTCTCTCCGAGATTACCTTCGAGGAGCCTCAGGCCGCCCTCAGGCTGAAACGGATCAGTGACAGGACGAAGGATCTCAAGATCGCCGCTCTCTTCTGGGGCGTCTTTCCAGATCAATTCGCCGTCTTCGATGAAGGGCTCCTGACACTGATCAACGAGCGTGCCCACCAGCGTCTGTGCGTCAGCATGAACCAGCCCGCCTTCGATCAGTTCACGAATGAGAAAGCCCATGCCGCCAGCAGCGTGGAAATGGTTCACGTCGGAAACGCCATTCGGGTAGATGCGGCAGAGCAGGGGTGTGACCGCGCTGATGTCCGCGAGGTCTTCTGGCGTCAGTTCGATGCCGGCCGCAGCTGCCATGGCAACCAGGTGCAGTACGAGATTCGTAGAGCCGCCTGTGGCCATGAGGCCGACGACAGCATTCACGAAAGACCGCTCGTCAATCATCTCGCCAACGGGTTTGTAATTGCCTTTGATGGTTAGGCCAGCCACAGTTTTCGTGGCCTGACGGGTCAAAGCGTCTCTCAGATCATTGCCAGGCGGAACAAAGGCGGCCCCTGGCAGGTGGAGGCCCATCATCTCCATACACATCTGATTGGAGTTTGCCGTGCCGTAGAAGGTACATGTGCCGGGCGCGTGATAGCTCTCACTCTCAGCCTTTAACAGCGCGTCGCGGCCAACTTTACCTCTGGCAAACTCTTGGCGGACGCGTGCCTTTTCAGGATTTGGAAGCCCGGAAGGCATGGGGCCAGCCGGCACGAAAACGGTTGGCAGCCACCCAAAGCGGAAGCTGGCAATCGCGAGGCCCGGAACAATCTTATCGCAAATGCCAAGATACATGGCGGCGTCAAAGGCGTCGTGGGACAATGCGATGGCGCTCGCCATGGCAATCACATCACGTGAGAAGAGTGACATCTCCATGCCCGTCTGGCCCTGTGTGACGCCGTCACACATGGCCGGCACGCCCCCTGCGACCTGGGCGGTCGCATTTGCTTCGCGTGCGGCTTCGCGGATGATTTGCGGGTAGGTCTCATATGGCGCGTGGGCCGACAGCATGTCGTTATACGCCGTCACAATGCCGATATTCGGCCAGGAGCCGCCAAGCATTTGAGTTTTGTCGAGAACGGCGCAACCTGCGCTGGCATGAGCCTGATTGCCTTCAGAGAGGCGTTTACGTGCGAACTCATCGGGTTTCTGGCTTCGAATGAAGTCCAGATATTCAGATCGGCTATCCGATGAACGTTCGCGGATGCGCTCGGTAATTCGGAGAATTTCAGGGTTCAGGTCAGGTATGTTCAAGGTGCCCATAGTGTTTTGACTAGTCCTGGTCGCGTGCGGTGAAGTTTGTGGATTGGCAGGTCGGTGTCGGCTTCAAGAACTCCGCGCTTTTCTTCGCCTGTGATTAACAGGAGAACGCGCTTTGCGTTGGTGACCAGCGGCAGAGTGATTGTCAGCCGGTCTGGATGATCGCCAGCGACAGGCGCGTTACTGGCGGTGATGGCTGCAACATTCAGCTGTGTTTCCGGTGACATTGCCTCATCAAGGCCGACTGAGCCCGGAAACCAGGAGGCTGTGTGACCATCCGGCCCCATTCCCAGAACCACAACGTCCGGGCTTCGGAAACGTTCATAAACAGAAGAGACGTGTTGAACCGCTGCGTCGGCTGTTTTGGCATCTGTTTTCATCGGAAAAAAACCAGCCTCGCTGGCATGGCCCGTCAGCATACTTTCACGCACGAGTTTCTCGTTTGATGCGGGGTCGGTGTTGTCGACCCATCTTTCATCGACGAGTCCGACATCCACTTCGTTCCAGATGAAATCGGATTGAGAAAGCAGCTTATAGACCGGGGCCGGGGTCGACCCACCAGATAGCAGCAGCGTTTTGCGCTTACCTGAAATACCTTCTCCCAGACCATCCTGAATGGATTGGAATGCGGCGTCATAGAGCGCTTCTTTGCTGGGATATTCAGAGAGTTCGATCACGTCTACTTTGCTCCCGACCACCAGGCCCGGCCGTCCCGGTCTAGCAGCATGGCAGCTGCGACCGGTCCATCGGACCCTGCGGTGTAATTGAGTGGTTTGATGTTGGAGTCTTCCCAGGCTTCAATAAGGCCATCCACCCAGCGCCAGGCTGCTTCGACCTCATCCCGGCGCATGAAGAGCGCGAGATTGCCGCGAGCAACCTCCATAAGAAGACGCTCATAGGCATCCGGATATCGGATTTGAAAGTTGTCAGCATAAGACAGGTTCAGCGGTAGTGACTTGACGTTTAGCCCGCCGGGACCTGGCTCCTTGATGTGAAGGAAGAGGCGCACGGCTTCGTCTGGCTGTAGCCGGATAACCAGCAGGTTTGGGTGATCAACCGCTGTACCGAAAATGGAGTGCGCGACGGGTTTGAACTGGATCACGATCTCTGAGGTCCGGGCTTTCATCCGCTTGCCTGTGCGCAGATAGAATGGCACTCCGGCCCAGCGCCAGTTTCCGATTTCAGCCTTGATGGCGACGAAGGTTTCTGTATCAGAGCCGTCTTCTTCGTTCAGTTCTTCAAGATATCCCGGGACGGCGGCCTTATCGACCAGGCCTTCGGTATACTGGCCGCGCACCGTGTGTGTTTTGGCTCTTTCTGCATCGAACTTTGTAAGCGCCCGCAGCACTTTGATCTTTTCTGTCCGAATATCGTCGGCCTCCATGGAGTGAGGCGGCTCCATGGCGATCAGACAAAGAAGCTGCAGAATGTGGTTCTGCACCATGTCCCGCAAAGCGCCTGATCGGTCATAATATCCGGCACGGCCTTCGAGGCCGAGCGACTCAGCCACCGTGATCTGAACATGGTCGATATGATCTCGGGACCAGAGCGGCTCGAAGAGGGAGTTGGAGAACCTCAAAACCATCAGGTTCTGGACGGTTTCCTTGCCGAGATAATGGTCGATTCGGAAGATCTGGGACTCATCGAAGACAGCGCAGACACCTTCGTTGATCACAGTGGCGCTCTCAAAGTCGTGCCCAATCGGCTTTTCGAGAACGACCCTGGAGAGCGTTGTCACCATATCCGCTTTTTGAAGCGCCTGGCATGTCGCAACATAAAGCGAAGGTGCGGTCGCCAGATAAAAGATGCGGACCCGATCCTCGCCGGTCATCTTATCGTGGAGCGGTTTCCAGTCTTTCTTCGGTCCTGAAATATCGAGCGCCTGATAATCCAGAAGTTCGGCAAACTCTGTCCATTTTTTCTCAGACCAGTTCTCGCCGGTTGACTCCTTGCAGGCCGATTTGGCCATTTCGAGATATTCATCCCGGGAAAGCTCAGATCGTGCGGAGCCAATGATTCGGGAGCTCTCCGGGATTTGTTCGTCCATGAAGCGGTGAAACAGCGCGGGCAGAAGTTTCCGCCGGGACAAATCACCAGTGCCTCCGAAAATGACCAGGTCGAATGGATCAACGGGGACGAACTTTGCCATTTAGCCTCACTGTGTCTGTCATTTCAGATGCGTTCTGTATGAACGCTTAACCCTTAACCGTACGCGTAATGCGCGTGTGCAATTGCACGGCTTACGGCATGTATGAGTTTTTGAATCTCGATCAGCGGATCGAGGAATTCCTCATGAAGAGAAGTATAGTCCGAGGTTGTCAAATCGCCACGGTCCACTCGCTCTTCTGAGAGGAGTTTCAGCTCTCCAAATTGGGCAACCGACTTCGGAAACAGCTTTCTTAAGAGGTCGACTGCCTCAGAAATGCGCATTTGCAGGATCAGCTTCTGGACATCATCAATCTGAAAGCCGTGACGCGCGGAGATGGTTGGCAGGCTGCCGGCGAGCTCGAGCGCTCTCATCATCGCGCCCTGACGAATCGCATGTAGCGCATGGATCGGCAGTCGTGCTTCATGGCGATATTCGACAGAAGGCGAATTATTGAGACGAGCGATGAGCCTGTCAAACCGTCCCAGATCAATTGAAAGATGGTTCGCGCAAGCCATCATGGCGTGATGCGTCCGGCCATCCTTGAGAAGTTGCGCCAGGGCGGTTCTGGAGTTTCTGCGGTCTTCTTCCTGGCGTTTTGAACAAGCAACCCAGAAGTTGGGCGAGTAGACATTCGCATAGCCGCGAAGCGCAGGAATGCTCGTACGGACACGGGCGAACAGGGCAAGGTCAATCAGGTCACGTAAGCGCGGGGACTCATTTGCAAGCTCAACCAGATCGTCGATGTCACGCGCCAGAGACGATCCAATACCGCCAGCTGTGTTCGCCAGCGCGCCGAGCTGCTGAAGTGTGGCGTTGTGAGAGATGGCCCTGAGGGAGCGGGGGCCAGCCGGCCCCTTGCTGCGGCGTTTCGGTCTTGAGCCCGCATCCAGCAGAAATCCGCCGGCAAAATCGCTCAGGAGAACGGCGTAGTCATCGTCTGCGAAGAGCGCCTCCTGCCAGGCCCGCAGAGCCGAATAGAAATCCCAGACGAGGCTCGCTTCGGAATAGAACGGATCGTCCTGCGCAGTCGATTCCGCGAAGTGCGTGTAATGTGCAAAAGCGAGATAGGCGCTGTCTGACAGGACGTCCGTTGAAAAATGGAGATAGCCGTCTCCGCCCTGAAAGCTGACTTCATGGCGTAAAGGCGTGCCAAGGTTCTGGCATCTGAGCTTCAGACCCGGCGGCAGAACGTGCTGGAGACGTTTGGTGAAGCTGCCGGGGAAAGAGCCCCGACCGATCGATTCACCGTGTGTATTGAAGACGAGCAGCGGCGTGCCGGGCATCCGTTCAGCGAGTGCGCCTGCAATCTGCCCAACGATACGCTCGATCGCCATGTCGGCAGAGATCTGTCCGATAAATCGACCAGCGTCTGAAAAACCCAGCTGTATGGCGAGTTGCCCGCGTTTGGCGACATAGTCTCTGAATTCTGAAACTTTCAGAAGGCGCGAGATGAACCGTCCGCCATTCTCAAGCGCGTGGGGCGTTTCAAAGAGTGGCGAGATATCAAGGAGATCGTCAACGCCATATTGCTTGGCGAGATAAAGCGCGCCGAGGACAGTTGCAGGGTTCTCGCTCTCGGCGATCAGAAACCGGATCGGCGTGTCGGCATCGATATGTTTCCGGATCTGCGCGCACAGCATGAACTGGCGGCGTGCGGTGGACTGTTCGAGGAACAGATCACCGAAGTTAATCTGTGCGGGCTCCGCCGTTGCAATCTTTTCAGCCAGCGCTTCAAGCGCAACCTGACCGAGATCCCTGTCTTCGGTCATCAGGCCGAGGTCGCGTCGGATAACGGTCTGGATTTGTGCCGCGTTAATGCGCAGATGGATTCGAGACGTTCCGAAACCATAGACCTCAGTCTCTGCCGCGAGGCAAAGAAGGGCTTTGGCAACATGGTCGCTTTCACCGTCGCTCAACCCTCTCATGGTCGAGACCAGTTTCTCAAGGGGAAACAAATCAGAGCTATGATCGGTTAAGCCGTTTGCGGCTTTGACCAGTTCTTCAGGGTCACTGAGGTCGGCCAGGAATAGCTCGGATTGAGATCTTGCAATCGTCTCTGAGCTCTCAACCGCTTTCAACAGCCCGTCGAACTGGTCTGGATTGTCCGCAGTCTCCTGAATGCTCTTCAGAGAGTCTTTGCAGCGAGAGAGCTGTTCAGCTTTTTCTCGCAGCCGGAACGCGACGCTCGTCCACCAGGCTATATCACTGCGTCCGTCGAGGTCATACCCGACCCAGGTTGCAAGCGTTGGTGCGCTCGGTTGTAGGTCTCGCCAGCGGTCGGGAAAGCGATCCTGAGCGACTTCGAATATGGCTGACAGGTATTTGCTGACGGACTTTTGCGCGTGATGAATCGCCGATTGAGCCTGCTCGTGTTCTTCCTCAAGCGATATGCCGTCAGTCTGCTCTGAGGCATCAAGCCCGTAGTGGGTATTATCGATATCCTCACCCGACGCGAGCCGCGCCAGACGGTTTCGCTCTTCCAGCGTATGGGCGAATGTGGGGTGGGCTGTAAAAACAATGCCGCCGCAATCGGTGCCTATCCGCTCTGAAAACGCCTCAAAACCTTCATCTGCAAGCGCATTCAGCGCTTTTTTTGCGGCACTCCAACTGTATGTATCGTCCTTCAGGCCATGCTGTGCGGCAAGAAATTTGGCGCGTTCCTCAAACAGCTCATCATTGAGAAGTTGAACCGGCTCAAACAGCTCATCAATCTGAATGTCGCCGTTTGAGAGTGCGAAGAAATAGTCCTGCGCCAGACGGAACACCGAATTGGTCTGAGGGTCATGCTGAATGGCTGCCGCGTAACCCCGCAGACTATCGTAGATGTCGTCTTTGCTCAGGGGGGTGGTTTTATCGGGCATAATAAGGTCCGTGGGGCATGAAATATGGGAGGTGATTAGTCCGGGCGAATTTCCTTTACCGCCGCGCTAGCCTGACGCGCACGCGCCTCAATGGTTTCCCAATTGTCGTTTTTTAAATCGTCGGCCTTCACCAGCCATGATCCGCCAACCGCAATAACATTGGGCAGGCTGAGATATGAGGCCAGCATGTCTGGCCCGATGCCGCCGGTCGGCATGAAGGTCAAAGCCGGAAGAGGGGAGGCCAGCGACTTCATCATATTAGCGCCGCCGCAGGCTTCTGCGGGAAAGAACTTCAAAAGATCAAATCCGGACTCAAACAGCGTGAGCGCTTCACCGGGCGTCGAAATCCCAGGGACGACAAGCCCGTCGAATTCAGAAAGTGGTGCAACAAGGCCCGGAGGCGTGGCCGGCGTTACAAGAAACTGGGCGCCGGTTTTTGTTGCTGTTTCAACGTCGGCGGCTGTCAGCACTGTGCCAACCCCCACCATGCAATCTACGTCTGAGTTGACGATCTCCGAGATCGCCTCAGCGGCACACGGTGTTCTGAGAGTGATTTCAATCGCATCAAGACCACCAGCGACGAGCGCTTTTGCAAGCGGTACGGCTTTTGAAGCATCGTCAATGGTCAGGACGGGGATCACACCTGCAGAGCGAAGACGTTGGCGATCTTGAGTGTAGCTCGTCATTTGGACCCCTATGAAATTTTATCTGTTTGAAGGTTAGGCGTTCACACAGCCATACGCTAGGGCCGTCGATTGAGGAACTGATATGCATAAATGACGGTTCAGTTCTTCAACTTGTTCCTAATCTAAGGAAAGGGCGTTCATAGAGACAGGACTTCAGGGGGCTTGCGAGCCTCGGCAAACCGTTTGTGCAAGCTGATCTGCGAGACCGGCGCTCCTCAAATGACCGGGCTAACCACCAGTTTCCAGAAACAGTGCGCCGCGCAGGAGGTAGGCGACGACGGCGACAACAGCGCCTGAGGCGAGAGCAATGCCAAAAAACCATGCCAGACGCTTCCAGAGCGGCGCGTCTGGTTGTTCTTCC